>Ga0228641_1000011_pt1 | contig 63347 bp, 56 predicted proteins | sample 52DmetaG_FD_186022 | JGI IMG/M metagenome (GOLD analysis project Ga0228641, IMG submission 186022) | Seawater microbial communities from Monterey Bay, California, United States - 52D | ecosystem: Environmental > Aquatic > Marine > Coastal | place: USA: California | collected 2016-10-17 | reverse complement strand
CCATTAAGATTCTCTACATTGTTTTCATCTTCCCCAGCACAAGAAATTGTGCAAAAATCAAATTTTTGAGGGTGAAATTGTATAACTCTCTCGGGAATTCCAAAGAGAAAATCTGTGTGTCCATGGCCGGTTAAGCACATTACAGAATCGCCTGACAAGATCCTATCAGAAACAACTCTAGAAACAACACAATCTTTCAGAATTTGTGCAGGGAAAATTCGGCGATAATCGTCAGTTGGATTATCTGAAGAATTAAGATTACGTCCAGATATCATGGATTCAAAAACGTTGTAATGTTCTTCAGAACCTGGAATATAATCTTGACTAGTTTTCAGAGAACCTTCTTCAATTGCTTGTAACAACCCCTTCTGATAACCATCTCTAACAACAGTTGAAACAGCTTTAGTTCGACTTGGAAATCCAGCATAAATTTTCACATTACCTAGTTCGTAAGCAAGATTGCATAACTTACAATATTTTTCCCATTCAAATCCCCCCATATCTTTCATTTTACCAGAAGGAATACCTGTTGAAATGAAGTTATCTAATTCATCTTGCTGATCAGGTGTGATGAATTGTTCCATCACCAATGAAACATTTCCTGAACCATCACCACGCAATCTACGATATTTAGCAAAATCACTGATTTCTAATAAAACTCTCATTTGAGAATCTATAATTACTGAATTATTATGTCTTTCACCAAAGAAAATTACTTTTGATTTTGTAATTGCTTCCATCCATTCTTTTTCAGAGTAATATTTTTTATCAAGATTATTATCAAGTATGGGATATCTGAGATTTGGCATATTTGACCTTACTAATTGATTGAACGAAGAATTAGTACGTATTTTTTCATGATTCTTTTTAGCAGTGATCACAACTCTAGCACATAACTCATTCATATCAAAGCCCTCAAGGTGTTGAAATCTCTCACTCCCGGAATGTACCGAGCTATCTTCTTTTCTTTTTTCATAAGCCTCTCTAGTATATTTTTCTCTTTCCTTTGAATCAAGATTAGAAATCTCTTCTTGAACGTCTAATGCTTCTAAGTCCCATAAGTCCATTCTTGAATTTGATAAATCAATTTTAATATCTGTAAATCCAATTTTCTTTAGCATAGGTTCGATATCATTTAATTTCATAAATACATTCATACATACTGGCCAATCAACATCTTTGGGTAATTCAACACGATTAGTAGTACAACATATAGACATACGACCGCCAGGTTTTAGAACTCTAAAAATCTCAGTAAAAGCTTTAATTTTATCAGGAACTAAACAAAAACCCCCATTTGAGATCACACAATCAGCGTAAGAATCACGAAGTGGAATATCTTCAATATCCCCCTCTCTAAATGTTACAATATTTTCCAATCCTCTATCAATTGACCTTTTCTGAGATATATCTACCTCAGAGCGAGAAATGTCAATTCCAATTATTTTCCCAGATTCACCTACCTTATCCGCAGCAACAAATGCATCTACTCCAAAACCTGAACCCAAATCAACCACAACCTCCCCTACTTGGATATTTGCTGCGATGTGAGGATTTCCTGTCCCTTGCATTAAATTAGCATCGGAACCGATTATTCTCATTTCTTCATCAGTATATCCAAGTTTTTTCATTAGAATAGATGCGATTTTGGCGTTTCCTCTGGAGGAGGATTTATCTGCCACATTGTTGTAAGCATCTGCGAAATGATCCTTAATTGCCTCATGTCCGAGTTCATTATCAGAAGATGCATCTACACTGTGAATATCTATTTCTTCGAGAGTTTTACGTTTCGCTAAAGCAGCTCTAGCATGTGAACACATTTCTTCTTCTATTTCCATAGCTTTGAATTGATGGACTAATACTAAACTATTTGTTTAAAACAGTAACATAACCATGAAAGATTTTGTCTAATTATTCCTTATCCTCAAGCCATCCTTTAGACTCTGTATAATCACTTAATGATTCAAGTCTCTGGAATAATTTATTTCCAGTGCCACCTTCGCCTTTTTGCGCCCTAGCGTTCCAAACACCACCGAAAAGAAATTCCCATATCCCAAAGGATTGTTGATGGAGCTTCTTGAATAGCCAATCGACTGGAACTAATAAGAAAAGAAGTAATAGAGTCACAACTACTCCTATCATTCCAGTGGTCCATTCTGTAGATGCAGATATAAGAACAAGAAGTGCTCCTGCACCAGAAAGATAAGAAATTACAGGAGAACTCTTCAAGAGATGATAAAGAAACGGTGGATTTTTTCCACGTGAATTAACATATCGTGTTGTTGTTATCCATTGACCTACAGTTCTTCCAGTCTTGAATGGCATGAAAACTAAATTGAAAATAGGTAAAATTAAACTTATGATCAATACATATGTTAAATCTGAAGCACCTCCAGCAACAATATTTGTTAGAAGGTAGAACGAAAACAATGAGAAGTTTACGAGAAGATCAACTAATGTACGAAACCACGAACGTGCTTTGTTAACTTCATCAAATCCCTCAGGGAACTCTTTTATTACACGCTCTTTTTTAGTCTTCGGAGTTTTAACTTTCTTTGGTTTGACCTTTTTTGCTTTAGCTGCCTTCTTAGATGCTTTTGGAGTAGGTTCTACCTTATTAGCGGCCTTTGCAACAGCCTGATTGAACTTTTCAGCCTCTTTTTCAGCCTTAACTACTTTTGTGGCTTTTTTTTCTTCTGTCTGAACGTTGCCAGCCTTTTCTAATAGTCCCATAATTTCATTCTCCGTACAATTCGCCCATCTTCACAAATATTGAGAAATCTGATGAGCCAATAAATGCTTCTACTGATTCGTTATTATCAGGTAAATCACCTAGTACCTGATTAATTAATCTAAAGAAATCACCCTTCTGTTCCTCAGAAGCTGATTCTGGCGAGGCCCCCACTTCCTCAAATAATGAAAATGAATCAGATGCTATAAAATTCTTAATCACATCTTCATCGGTAATATCTCCTAATAAATTATTGATCACTGAAAAGAATTCTGCAAATTCTTCATCGCTACTAATTTCATCTAGTTCTTCTTCCAATACTTCTTCGTATTCTTCAGTAGGTGCTTGAATTAACTCAACAGTTGGTTTGATTTCACGCATTTCTTGTTGTTGTTTTTTACGTAAAACTATAATTTCTCTGTCTAATTCAGAACCAAATCGATTTGAAAACCTATCCAAAAGTGTTCCAACTTCTCCTGTAGCAATTCGGTCAATATGTCCGTACATACTTTCACGATTACCTACTGAGAGATTAGGATCTGAGGCTTTTCTTTTTTCCCAGTGCGATTGGAAATCGATTGATTGAGAATATTCAACCTCTTCAATTTGCGTTTCATCAATATTTTCTAATATCTCTAAATCTTCATCCAAACTGACTTCTTCGACCGGTGGTGGAGGCGGAGGTGGAAGAGGTAATGAAATACCTGGAGGGAGAGGCGGTAAAGGCATCCCCTGAGGGTTATCTTGGGTATTCTCGTCCTCGCCCATAGTGCTCACTAGTACTCTTCCGAACCTAATCACTCTTCAACATATTGTGATTAAGTGTTCAAATTATATCTAATTAACAATCGAACCCCAACCTTTCAAAACTATGAAAGTGGCTAAAGATTCAGGGACTTCAAACCTATCTCCTGAGTTACCTTCAACCCTTATCCCTGCTAATTCAGCAGTGACATCATCTTTATTCAATAAAATATTGAATTTCTTATTGGAAGAGAAAACAATTGACTCCTCTAAAGGATTGAAATAATTTTGTGAAAATGGATTTAATCTTTCAAGCGGCATTTCTGTAACTCTCAATCCACATTTCCCATGCAGACTACCTATCCATCGTATAACTCTCTTCACGTCAACTGTTACTGCCTCATCAGTTTCGCCCGCAGAACCTAAAACAACTGAATTATCCCCTTTGACCATATCCCAAAATATTGAGGTATTTTTTTCACCAAAAACTCTTAATTTATTATCTGATAACAGCCTGTTCAAACGTTCTTCATCTGCCAAATCTGCTATTTCATTTATTTTCGGCATAGAAAGTTTCTTCGAAGAAAATTTTGAAGTCTTTCCGCTATTCTCAACAGCTGTCTGCAACTCATCAATATATGATTTGTAATCGGGACCCTTTTCCTTAATCACCTTCAATTTATGAGTAACTGACTTGATTCCGTTATTTATTCTATTTTGCCAACCCGAATCTGGTCCTGAAAGTATCGTCTGAACATTTATTCCTTCCCCACGAATGTAATTGACAAGTTGTCTTCGTGCATTTGAATCAAGATGTAATAATGATGGATCTCTAACATGAATGTGGAACCCTCTGTGTCCTGAAAAAGAAGTTTGAACATACTTCTCTTCAAATCCGAACTCAGGATGTAAAAAATCAGACCATAGGGTCCATGCTTGTTCTTGAATTTTTGATATCATAGTTGGAAAATCATTATCTGAAACCCCAGGTAAGTGATCTCCATCTAAATCAAAAATTAAATCTGCTCCAAGCCAGTCTTTGTCAATCATTTTTCTTTCATTAGGATATTTGTAGTAAGCAGTGCTATGAAAACATGAATGAGGAGTTTTCTGACTTAGATAGTTGGAAAGCCCCTTCTTATCCAAAAATCCTCTATGCCTATCAGGAGGGCTAGAACCCCAAGGAATGAACATCCACTCCCTACTCTTTAATCTCGGAGGGACCCACAAATCATTATGGTTTAGGGATTTATAGTAGTCTCCAAATCGTAATGCGAAACGACTCCAGCCCTCCACCATAGTCAACTTAGATAGTAGGTAGCAAATTAAGTTGAGGTTTAATCAATCAAGATTAAGATCTGATACTTGCTTACCTTCAGAAGCTGAATCTGCACCTGTAGCCTCAACGTATGCTTCCCAACAAACAAATTGATCATCCAAGACTATTGCTTCTGCGAAAGTCATTGCTTTACCAGTAATTGCACACACTGGCCCCAGTTGTCCTGTTGCTGTAGATAGTTTAGATGCGTCCGGCATATTATCATCGAAAAGAAACACTCTATTCATCCTTACCATTCACCATACAGACATACACACAGTTTTGTATTAGTTTTCTACCGCGAAATCATGAACACAGCCGAGAAGCCGTTCCGAGTAGGACATTCACCAGATCCAGATGATGCATTCATGTTCCATGCAATGACCACAGGAACAATAGATACGGACGGTCGAGAATATGAACACGTACTGCTAGATATTGAGACTTTGAATAAACATGCGATGGATGGTACATATGAAATTTCGGCAGTCAGTATCCATTCGTTTCCTGAAATTGCTGATAAATATCACCTAATGAACTGTGGTGCATCAATGGGAGAAGGCTATGGGCCGATGGTTATTTCGAATAGAGAAATGTCAGAAGAAGAAGCTAAGACTAAGGTTATTGCAATTCCAGGTTTAGGTACAAGCGCTTATCTTTCACTTTTGTTAGCTTGGGGAGATGTTAAAGTTGAAGTTGTACCATTCGACGAAATTTTGCCTAAAGTTGCTAATGGAGAGTATGATGCCGGATTAATTATTCATGAAGGACAACTAACATGGGAATCGGAAGGAGTGAAATTAGTACTTGATTTAGGGATATGGTGGAATAATAAAACAGGACTACCTCTTCCACTAGGAGGAAATGTCGTTAGAAAAGATCTTGGTATGGAATTGTGCGAATCATTAACTATTGATGTTAAAAACAGTATTATTCATTCACTAGAGAATCCTGATGAGGCACTGGAATTTGCTAAAAAATGGGGCAGAGGTATTGATGATGAAACAAACAAAGAGTTTGTGGGAATGTACGTAAATAATCGGACTATTGATTATGGAAAAGATGGAAGAGATGCAATTAGGTTATTCCTTAAAGAAGGACAGAAAATTGGTATGGTTGACAAAAATCTAGTTGTAGATGAAATTAAGTTTATAGGTTCAGGTGAATAAATGAATGAACGGAAAAAACCAGAAATTAGTCCGTTTGATTCTGTAGACCCAGCTCCTCCAAGCGAAGACTCTAATATTTCGAATTTGGGAAAAGTACTAAGCGACGAAAATGAAAAAATGTTCCAGAGAATGAGGGCTTTATTCGCTTTGAGAAATATTGGAGGGAATGATTCAGTAGATGCTTTGACCAGGGCTTTCTCTTCAGAATCAGCTTTATTGAAACATGAAATCGCTTACGTATTAGGACAAATGCAAGACACACATGCAATCCCATCATTAATCGATAGACTTTCGGATTTATCTGAAGATGTTATGGTTAGGCATGAAGCAGCAGAAGCACTGGGCGCTATAGGAGATATGGAAGCAATGGATACTCTAAGAAAATTTCAAGATGATTTTGAGGTTGTGGTTGCTGAATCTTGCGAAGTTGCAATCGATTTACTAAATTATGTTTCAAGCAAAGAATTGAATTATTCATAAGATGATAGCCAGGTTATTTCTTTCTCCATTCCACAAACTTCTTTCAGGAAAAATTCCAAGCCCTCTTTAGAAAAGTCATCAAGTTTATTTTGAACTTCAATAGAGAAGTATTCCGAAATTCTGGATTCGGAGAATCCTAATTTTAGTGACGTTCTTCTAATCACTTGATCCCTCCAAGATTCATCATTTAAGAAAATCTCATATTGTCTGACCATGTCGTTACTGGCTCTATTTAGAATTTGAATAGGTGAGTCTTTTCTCCCTGCGAAAACTCCGAATACCATAGGGAAACCTGTTTTATTGGTCCATTCGGCACCAAGGTCAAGTTTCACTAGATCGGGGTAATCTCTAGCGGCAATGAGTGCCCTATCTCCGATTAATAGTGCTCCATCGGACTCATCTAGCATTGCAGTTAAATCTGGACCTCTTTCATGAAACTTAGGATCAAGTTTCATTGATTTTAATATCCACTGTAATAAGGCTCTAGAGGTAGACGAATCAGATGGAAGAGCGACATCTCTCATCTGTTCAATAGGTCTAGTTCCGAATAGAATTACGGAACCAACATCACCTTGACTTACGATTCCAAGTTTTGGTATCAGTAATAACTCATCTGAATGCTTAGCAAAATCTGCTGCAGGAATTGGTGCAGTAATACAGTCACGCCTAAGTAAATGCCCAGTTAACCAAGAAGGAGGGGCGGGGAGAATTTTCCAATCCCCTTCAAGTCCATCAAAAATAGGGTCGCAGTTTGCAAATGCAACCCTACCAAGAACATTTTCCCAAGACATTGAATCACGACGTAGATTGGGCTACAGGAAGTCTCCTAATATCATCATCAGGTTTCCTATTATAGCGTGTAAAATTAGAATATATTGTATTTCTTTTGATGGGTATTGAGTCAACATTCTCAATTATTTTAGCCAATTCCTCACTATCACTGTCAAGTCTGGCTGAACTACCAGCTTCGTGCATGATTTCTTCATGATTGACTGTGCCATCAATATCGTCTGCACCGGAATTTAGTGCAATTGAAGCGACATGGCTTCCTATATTCATACGATATGCTTTGATATGGGGGATGTTATCTAGCATGATTCTTGAGATTGCAATTACACGAATAATTTCATTCAATGAAGCTAACTGTGCTTCGGGGAGTCTAGATTTATCTGGAAGAAATGGATAAGGGACGAAACACTGGAAACCATTACTCACTTCTTGTTGGGTTCTTAATTTATAGAGATGAATAGCTCTTTCCCTGACTGTTTCAACTGTTCCAAATAACATTGTACAATTCGTCTTGATACCCAATCCGTGTGCGATTTCATGAATTGAAAGATACTCATCAGAGGATTCTTTTCCCCTACAAATTCTATCTCTAACACTATCTACCAAGATTTCAGCACCGCCGCCTGGAAGGGAATCTAATCCCGCTAATTTCAACCTAGAAAGTGTTTCTTCGATATTAAGACCACTTCTTGAAGAAATATGTTTTACTTCCACTGCAGTTAACGATTTAATATGTATATGAGGAAATGTTTTCTTTGCTGCACGATATAGTTCTTCATAATATTCTACAGTCCAATCCGGATGTAATCCTCCAACTGAATGGACTTCGTCTATGACCTCACTAAAGGGCTTTATTCGGTGTAAATATTCGTCCACGCTCAGAGCATATGCATCATTGTGCCTAGGCCCCTTTCGGAATGCACAAAACCTACATGCTAGGACACATATATTTGTAGTATTTACATGTAAATTATCATTGAAGTAAACATAATTACTAAATCTTGATTTCTTTATTAAATTTGCAAGAGCAGAAATCCCAGACAGGTTCGGAGATTGAAAAAGTTTAGTGCCCAAATCAACATCAACATTCCCTCCTTTAATCAAGATGTTATAACACTCAACAAGTAGAGGATCATGTTTAATTGATACAGGTAAAGAAAAATTTCCCAAGACTTTTCTCCAGTCATTATTTCCAGCGAGTGGTGTCCCAATCATGTTACTACAAGTGTCCGATATGCTCAACAAATATCAACCAATGTATTGAACGATAGGAGTTACATCACTGCAAACTATCAATAGCCAATTTCAATGACAGGTCAACATAAGGGGTGCTAATATTAACTTGAATGAAGCAGATTTAATTGAAATGGCAAGAAAATGCCGGATAGATATTGTCGAAATGGTGCACAAAGCAGGAGCAGGACACCCAGGAGGGTCGTTGTCAGCAATAGATTTGATAGTTGGCCTATATGGTACCGGATTTAGATTTAAATTAGATGAACCAAATTGGGAAGATCGTGATAGGTTCATCATGAGTAAGGGTCATGCAAGCCCCGCAGTATACTCTATGCTTCACAATCTAGGCATAATTTCTAAGAAAGATATTGATGGTTTTAGAACTCTTGGTTCAATTTGTCAAGGGCATGTCGACATGAAATGGACAAATGGTGTAGATTTTTCTGCTGGAAGTTTGGGGATGGGGCTATCATTTGGGTTAGGATGCGCAATTGCAGCTAAAATGGATAATAGCGAGAGAAATATATGGGTAATGATAGGAGACGGTGAAACCCAAGAGGGACAAATATGGGAAGCTGCAATGGCAGCAGATTTTCATCAAACAGGAAACCTTAATGTAATTATTGATAGAAATAGAATTCAAAATGATGATTTTATGGAAGTACAAATGGAAATTGGAGATATTGGGAAAAAATTTGAATCATTCGGTTGGAAAATAATTGAGATAGATGGACATAATATGACTGAAATTATTGAGGCTATAGATTTGGCTACCAATGAACTCGAACGTCCTTGTGCAATAGTAGCTCATACAGTAAAAGGTAAGGGAGTGTCATTTATGGAAAATAACCCCTCGTTCCATGGCAAAGCTCCGAATGATGATGAATTGATATTAGCATTGGAGGAATTATCATGAGTGCTCCTTCTGAAGGCGGAGCGTCAAGAGATGGATATGGTTCAGCGCTACTGAAATTGGCAGATGATCCGAGAGTAGTAGTACTTGAAGCAGATTTAGGGAAATCAACAAAATCGTGCTTGTTTAGAGCAAAATACCCTGAAAGGACAGTTTCAATGGGTATAGCAGAACAAAATATGATGCTCGTTTCCGCAGGAATGGCTTCATCAGGAAAAATTCCCTTTGCTAGTACATTTGCTATTTTTACTGAAAGGGCATTCGAACAAGTAAGGAATGGAATTGCTAGGCCAGGACTAGTGGTACATATTTGTGGCAGCCATGGCGGAATACATACCGGAACGGATGGTAGTAGTGCTCAGTCAATAGAAGATTTAGCCATATACAGAACTATACCAAATATGACAGTAATGCACCCCTGCGATGATCTTTCAGCTGAAGAACTCACATTACAATTACTTAATCATAATAATCCATCATACACACGCACCGCTAGAAATAAAGTGTCAAGAATTTATGATGAGAATACAGTTAAGAAAATAAAAATTGGTAAGGGAAATGTCATTAAAGATGGAAATGATGTTGCAATTATAGCCTGCGGAGTAATGGTTAACGAAGCGAAAATAGCGGCAGAACAATTATCGGATTACGGAATTGATGCATGTATTGTAGACATGCATACAATAAAACCTCTAGATGGGAAACTTATAGAAAAGCTCGCTAAACAATGTGGATGTATTGTGACTGTAGAAGATCATTCAGTTATTGGGGGACTTGGAGGGAGCGTAGCTGAATTTTTATCTAGAAATATTCCTACTCCGCTAGAAATGGTTGGAGTAGAAGATAGGTTTGGAGAGAGTGGTGGAACTTCAGAGTTAATGTCACATCTTAATATTGATTCCAAAGCTATTGAAAACGCAGTGAAGTCTGTCATAAAACGGAAATAATCACCATTACAAGATACTTTCTTGGGTTTCATTCATGAAGGAGCGGTTTGCCAATGGCAATTATGAATGAGGGGGAAAGACTTAGAGAATTACTCGATGGGTCAATGGACCCATCGGAATTAGAGAATTATGACGAATTTTACAGACTGGCTGAGAGGATTTATGGTAGAGAAGCTCTTGATGAAATGGGAATTACCACTCCTGAAGAAATCGAAAAAGAAAAGGAACAAAATAGAAGCAGCGAATTCACCCATGATGTGATATTACCATCTCCAAAAACCGATTCTGAAGTTAAAGAAACTGTCAATTTAGATAAGAAAACAAAAAGAAAATTATTTCTTACTTTAATAGGGATAATTGGTTTGTTGTTAGTGGGCTCAAATATCTTAGTAGGAGTAGATGCAATAGTTCCAGATTCAATAGTAACATTGTGTGAGGACGTGGAACCCCTGGGTGAAATAGAATTCAAAGATGCTGAAGTTGTCAATGGAACTACCTTGACAATATTTTGGACAGTGAAAAATGTGACTATTGGTGAGAACTATACGATAACTTGGGATATTTCACAGAACGGTTCGCAAGAACTTGTAGATAGTGGGAGTCTGGGTTGGCAAGCAAATGGAAATACATTCACTCATGCATATAGTGTCAATGTTGAAATCGAACCATACACCTGGATATCTAAATTATTAGATGGTAATATGACAATAATTTCTACTACAAATGGAGACTATAGCAGTTCAGAAGTAAGTGCAATGTCTATTATTGGAAGCGAGAAGAATTGTGAAGATAATCCAAAATTAAAAATCAGTGAAATTATGGATTATCAAAATATAGATTCATGGACTCAAACAGGGAATGGAGATATGCTAGATGGGATGTTAATTATGACTTTTTCATTCATCTCTTTACTCGGAATGAGGAAAAAGAGAAATTAATACATACGTGCAATATGTTGCTTTCTTGTAGTTAATTTACCTGTGATTACGCAACTCTGTGGTTCAGAGTAAGGTTCGACTGAATCACCTAGTAAAGCCAATCCGGAAGTTTTTTCGAGAATTTCTGCGTCAGCATCATTACCATCAAATGCTAATTCATACACTATACCATCTTCTACTGGAGATACTAATTTCCAGCCATCTGGAGTTGATTCAATACCAGGGAATTTCTTAACTAGATTAGACATATGTATAGATGAACGTTCCAATAATTGCTCAGATATTATTGCCAGATTGTCAAATATTGTTTCTGAAAGATTTTCTAAACTGGCCTCTATTTTACCGCCTGTTCTAAGAGATAAGACACATTTATTTCCGGCAAGATCACGAGGACCAAACTCCAACCTAATCGGAACTCCTTTAATTTCCCAATCGTAATGCTTACCACCGGGACGTTTGTCCCTATCGTCTAAAAAAACTCTGAGACCTGCTGACCTAAGATCATCAGTAATTTGTTTTATTTTTGGTAAAACTTCCTCGTTGATATGAGCCGCAACGGGCATTAGAATCACTTGATAGGGAGATACTGAGGGAGGGAGAATTAGGCCAGCGTCATCACCATGCATTCCAACTACAGCACCCAGTAATCTTTCGGACATACCAAATGTAGTTTGATGACAATTCTGAATTTTACCGTTAACATCTTCATAATTCAAATCAAAAGCTTGCGCCCATTGGTCACGATAGTGATGATAAGTTGCTATTTGCAAAGTACGTCCATTTGGCATTACTGCGTCTACAGCAGTAGTATACCATGCACCAGGGAAGGTATCCCATACGGGCCTTTTAGAAACTAAAACAGGTAAACACAAAGATTTCATTAGTTTTTGAACAATTACTGCGTCTTCCTCTATTTGTCTAGTTGCACCTTCTTCATCTTTGTGAACTGTATGGGCCTCAAAGAAATGAATTTCTCTTACTCTTATGAATGAGCGAGTTTGCTTAGTTTCATAGCGGAAAGTATTGACAATTTGGAACGTTTTCAACGGTAAATCTGCATGACTTCTTACCCAAAGTGAAAACATGGTATACATTGGCGTTTCAGAAGTAGGCCTGAGAAACATCGGAACATCGAGTTTATTCTCACCACCTTTTGTTACCCAATAAACTTCTTTCTTAAAACCTGAATCTTCTTCATCAATCCTAAGTTCAGAGGGGTCCACTCCTTGTTCCCTGGCGGCTTTAAGTCGGGAAACAAGATGATTTTCTTTCTCAAGGAGATCTTCGGGAACTAACAAAGGGAAGTTATACTCTTGATGCCCAGAGTTTTCCATTTCCTTCCTTGTAAGACTATCAATAAGTCTCATTGTTGACCATCCATAAGGTTTCCAAACATCCATTCCTTTAATCGGATATCTTTTATCAACCAAATCAGAAATTTCGACAATAGCAGGATACCATGCATTAAAATCTGACTTTGGAGGGATACCTCTCTTAGCCTTACCATGCTTTGTCATGATTATATCCCGTAGTAGATTATCCTTCAATGTGCCGCATGTGAGGGCTATTCGGAAATGATTTTTTCAATCTCTAGACAGATATCTACTTGATTCTGTAATACTTTGACAGAGCCATCGTTAGACACAATTCTAGCTCTTGGTGAATTTTCGTCTCCAATTTGCTCAAGAATATTTGCTATTACATAGTCAACACCATACTTTGAGATTTGATTGAAAGATTTCTGAATAAGATCTTCTTCGGAAACACCGGTTTCTAACTTGAATCCTATTCTAATGCAGTCACCAACTAAATCCGATAATTCAGAAATATGTTTCAACGTAGGTCGAAGTTCTATTTCCCATTTATCTTCTCCACTTGGTTTTTTACCTTTTTCAGGCACCATAGAATAATCTAGGACGGCAGCTGAATGTATCCAAACCTCGGGTTTATCGTCCATTTTCGCCAAAGATAAAGATTGAGATAACATTTCTTCAGGAGAACCTGCTCGAATAATATTAGGTAATTCAATTGAAGGGTTTGATGAAGTTTTTCCAGCAATACAATGTACTTCATGACCCATCATAAACAGATGTTCAGCTATCGCCCACCCAGTTTTTCCAGATGATGCATTTTGGATAGCACGAACAGAATCTATTGGTGCTCTAGTGGCCCCAAGAGTAATAGCGACTTTTTTCCTATTATCTAGAAAAGAGTTTACTAGATTGGATAACTTAGAAACAATTACCACAGGAGAAGGTTGTTTTCTTCGTCCTTCTTTTTCTCTATCAACAAAATAATAGTTGCCTTCCAACATTATTTGATCTAATAATTCAATAGTTACCGGATCGTCAAACAAATCTTGATGCATTGAAGGAACAAAAATAATCGGAGTTTTATTCCCTCTGGCTGCACTTAATGCCATCATTATTGGTGAGTCCATAATTCCGTGTATATGCTTTGATATGGTATTTCTAGTAGCAGGAGCGACTAAGACAATATCAAAACCATCTAATTGTTTCATTTCAGGTTGCCAATCTGTTATTACTTTCTGTCCCGATGCCCATGACAATGCTAATGGAGAAATTATTTTCTCAGCCTCCTTAGACATCATTATGGTTAATTTAGCGCTATGGCGTCTAAACTCTCTACAAAGACGTACTGATTCAACTGCTGCTATTCCTCCTGAAACTATGACTAAAACACTTTTACCGTCCAAACTCGAACTAAGAATCTCAACTCCTGTGTCTTTTGTCACACACCTCGCAGAGGGGGAGCATTGATGAGTTCGTCGCAACACAATCATTGACAAGGGGGTGCGAAGATGACAGGTCAAGTAATGGAAAATTTGCATAAACATATATACAGATTTATGGTAATTGATTTATTGTTATGCTTTTTCATTATATCAACATACTCTGTTTCTAGTGCAATATGTTCAATTTTCATACTTATACTACCATTATTTGCTATTATTTCTTTCAAGAATAAAAATAGTGGAGGAGATATAATGGCAATGATTGTATTGACTACCTTATCATTGATTTTCATACTATCAGGAATTAATGAACTGAGTGAAGAAAATAACGCCAGCACTATCCAAGGAATCCTATTGATTTTACTCTCATTATCGACATTTAGAAGAGTCAGAACCATTCGTGACCCAACATACAAAAATTGGTATAATAGTCTTAATGAAGACTACAGTGAGATTAAGGAAAGAATTTCAGAGAATGAGGTATTAGCAACTTGTCCGAGCTGTTCAACGCTACTAGCAGTAATACCTAGTAAACTCTCAATAGATGACAAATGCCCTAGTTGTAATGCTAATTTGGTTAACTAATCAAATTTTTCTAAGGCTATTGAAATTCCCATTCCACCACCTATACACATTGTTGCTACTGCGCGTTCTGACCCCGTAGATTGAAGAAGGCTGGCAGCCTTGCCAGTAATTCGAGCACCCGATGCCCCCAAAGGATGACCTATAGCAAGTGCTCCGCCATGTAAATTAACAATTTCTGGTTTGATTTTTAATTCTTCAATTACTGCTAAACTTTGGCTAGAAAATGCCTCATTTAATTCAAACAAATCTACATCATCGATACCCCAATTAGCTTTATCCAGAACTTTTTTAGTAGCCTCGATAGGACCTATTCCCATTATTTCAGGAGAGCACCCAGTGACTGCACCGGCTACAATTCTAGCCATAGGTTTGAGTTTGTTTTTCTCCGCAAACTCTTCACTACATACTATCATGAAAACTGCACCGTCAGTAAGTGGAGAGGAAGTAGCTGCTGTAACTATACCATTCTCACCAAATGCAGGATTAAGTTTAGCCATAGATTCTAGAGTAGTATTTCCGCGGATACAACCGTCCTCGCTAATGATATTCTCATTATTTTTGATAGTTGCGATCTCATTTTTAAAAAGCCCATTAGTTTGAGCAGATGCTGCTTTATGATGTGATGAAAGGGCGAACTGTTCATGTTGAATACGTGTTTGATTCCATTTTTTAGCAACATTCTCTGCAGTAACTCCCATGCCAATGTAAGCATCAGGGAATTTATCCTCCAATTCAGGAGAAGGACTCCAATTAAAACCGCGTCTCTGAATACGACTCATAGATTCAACACCTCCAACTAAGATACAATCTCCCCATCCTACTTCTATATGTGCTGCTGCAGAAAGAATAGCTTGCATAGATGAACCACATAGCCTATTTATTGTGGCTCCTGGCACCGTGTTTGGGAGTTCTCCAAGAAATGTTAATAGGCGACCTAAGTTGTATCCTTGCTCACCTTCAGGATAAGCACAACCTAGAATTAGATCATCAATCATAGAACCTGAGATATCGTTTCTTTCCATCAATTGCCTAATTACTTGACCTGCCATTTCATCGGGTCTGACATTTACTAATTCCCCCTTATGTGCTCTATGAAAAGGGGACCTGAGCCAATCAACAATTACTGCTTTCATATATCTCCGAGAGTGACATACAACATAATTATTGGCAATTAATTGATAGTTCTTACGAGACTATATCAACCGTTGGGTTCTTGAAAGAAATTAGACTCGAAGTGTTTGATAATATGATAAGAGAATGCAGCAGACACGGATATTATTCCGACGACAACCTATGTCCAGCATGTAATGAAGAAGGAAAATTTATACTTCGTTCACGAGAAAGAGATAGTTTAGCCAGAAGGTTAGCATTAATTTTAAGACATGCACCTGAGAAATTTGATCTTGAAATGGATATTAATGGATGGGTTGATGTCAAAGATATAATTAGCAGATTTAAGAAACAGGATGAAAGGAGATATCACTGGTTAAGACCACATCATTTCAGAGCTGTATCAGAGACTGATGGAAAAGGAAGATATGAAGTAAGAGGTAATATGATTAGAGCCACATACGGCCATACTCTTGAAATCGAATTAGATCTCCCTACTGATAACATTCCTCCATCATTATTTTATCCATGTAATCCTGATGAAGCAGATAACTTACTAGAAGTAGGCATTACTCCTAGTGGAAGAGCACACGTTCATCTATCATCAAGCATTAGATCAGCTGCTGAGGCAGGAAAAGTGCATTACAAATTACCAACATTACTTGAAATTGATACCGCTAGGATGGAAGCAGATGGAGATACAGTTTGGCATGCAGGAGTTACAGTTTATCTTGTCGAGTCTGTAGACCCAGAATATATTACTCAAATACCAAATGACCATCCAGAGTATGAAGTAGCAAGAGCAAGATGGATTGATGAAGAAGAATAATTAAATGAATTCTCCACAATTAATACAGAAATCAATATCAGATGTTATTGGCTTCTCACAAGATAAACAAAAGCCTCCTGTTGATTCTTTGGAAACTTTCTCTTCGGAAACTACTCTAACAGGAGATTCTCTTTCCACAAATGGTGGAGCAATGTCTTGGACTAAACTCATCAAACTACGGAAATTAATTGTCTCTTGGATAGCGCATTCTAATTGAATTTGGCGTCTTTCTCTCTCTTCAACGTCTTCAATCGACTTGACATCATCTAATTGTGATTGAAGCCATCTTTGGAATTTCTCAATATCGGATTGTTCTAACACAAACTTTCGAAGAAACTCTATGAGATGAACCCATCGTTCAGAAATGCAGAGAAATTGAAATGAATACAGCAATATGTGTAACTCCATTCGAAGACATGAGATTTACTATGCCTAACAATAAAATTGTAATCAAATTAGGCGGAGGATTAATCACAGATAAATCTCAATATAAATCAGTTCGAGAAGAAAGAATAATGTCAGTTTGTAAAGTTATTTCTAAACTGAAAAAAAATGAGGATTCAGTTATTTTAGTTCATGGAGCAGGTTCTTTCGGGCATCTAGAGGCAAAAAAATGGCATCTATCTACTGGACATAATATTGAAATTATCGACGAACAAAGGCTAGCTGTTAAGAATGTAAGAAATGACATGATAGAATTAAACAATTATGTACTGAAGTACTTGAAGGAATTTGAAATTGAAGGAATATCTCACCCCCCGTCTAAATGGGCGAATGACTTAGGGCCACAATTCAAAGGAGATATTAGCAAATTGGGAGATGAAAAGAAAGATACTATTCAAGTGACTTTTGGTGACGTAGTAGATGTACATAATGAGAAAGAATTTGGAATATTATCTGGAGATGATATCATGGTAAGAATCTGTAAAGAGATTCCAGGAATCACACATTGTATTTTTCTTCTAGGAGATACTGAAGGTCTACTAACTAAACCTCCGAATGAAGAGGGATCGGAACTAATTACTCTATGGTCAAAGAAACAAAAAATTACTGGGAAGCATGAATCTAGCCAAGATGTCACTGGAGGAATTTTTCTGAAAGCGGAAAGTGCAAGTAAGATAGCTCAAAATGTGGCTAATGTTTGGATGATTGATGGAAGAAAACCTGAAAGAATTAATGAACTTGTCCAAACTGGAAATACTATTGGGACCAAAGTAATTTAATCATTCATCTATTATATGTAACCGTCCTCGGAGAGATGAGAAACATGGGAGAAGAGACCCAAGATAGCAGTCTGAGTAAACTCGATTCATCACAACTTGAGATGATGAAAGAAATGTGCTTAGTAGTAGATGAAAATGACAAAGTTATAGATTCTGTAAGTAAGATAGATTGTCACAGAGGTAAAGGGATTAGGCATCGAGCATTCAGTGTGTTAATTTTCGACTCGGAAGATAGACTACTAATGCAGCAGAGATCAATTGAAAAAATTACATTCCCGGGGATTTGGGCTAACAGTTGCTGTAGCCATCCATTAGATGTTGAAAATGAGAATGGTGATGAAATAGAAGGAGTAATCCATGCCAGCAAAAGGAAGATGTTTCAAGAGTTAGGTATCCCAGAGGAGATTTCATCCAGCTGGGATTATAATCACATAGGTAGATTTGAGTATAGTTGTAGATGGGATGATGAATGGATTGAGCATGAAATTGACCATGTCCTAATAGTGAGAGCCAGCCCCGAATTATCAATTAATGAAAATGAGATAATGGATACAAGATGGTTGACCCATGAAGAGATAAATCAAATGTTAGAAGGTGAAAATGAATGGAAGAATTCTATTATTGCACCATGGTTTAGAATGATTTGGAAACATTTCATAAAACCACATTACCCAGACATGGAAGCGTTAATCAATTCTAATACTCCTAAGATAATTAATTGCGGAAGATTATCAATTAATTCAAAGTCTGAAGGTCTTGAATTAAAATCTGCTCTAGGTAAACATAAAATTGTCGTCGAAAAAGAAATAATGAAATCAATGGATAAGATTAGGCAAAAAAGATTGCACGGAGCTATGACTCACCTTTTCACTGGAGGGGGAAAGAGATTCAGAGCAATCTTACCCCGATTAGTAGGAGAGGCTACTGGAAGTGCACATGAAGGACATTATACTCTTGGTTCAAGTATAGAAATCATACACAACTTCACATTAGTTCATGATGACATCATGGATCAAGACCCCATTAGAAGAGGCTTAAATGCTGTACATGTAGAATATGATGATGCAACCGCCATAAATGCTGGAGATGCAATGCTCGCAGTTGGGTTTGAAATTTTAGCGGATTCGGATGAGATTAGTCCTGAAAATCTTAAATTTTTAGTTCAATCTATTGGAGAGATGGTTAGAAGAGTCGCAGAAGGTCAACAGGAAGATTTTGACTTCGAACAAAGAGATTACGTTAGCGAAGAAGAGTATATTGCTATGATAGCAGGAAAAACGAGTGCAATGTTCGAAACATGTGCGGAGACTGGTGCGAAGCTTGCAGGTGCAGACTCAGAAACAGTAGAAAATATGGCGGAATGGGGACTTAAACTAGGATTATGCTTCCAATTAATGGATGATTTAATCGATATTACCGGCGATACGGAAACACTTGGGAAACCTGCTGGTTCAGATGTAGTACAGGGCAAAAAGACATTGATTGCGATTCATGCATTGGATAGTGGAAATGATTTACCTGCATTCTCGAAAGTATATGGTAAAGGTGAATGTACGGACGAAGACTTGGCAAAGGCTGTTGAGGAATTAAGAAATAATGGTTCGATTGATTATGCTATGGATAGGGCTATGAGGTATCATTCAGAAGCACATAGTATTCTTGATGGGTTGGAATCATCTCATGCTTTAGAAGTTCTCAGACAACTTACAGATATGCAATTAACAAGGATTAATTAATGCAGATTGCATTTAATTTACTAACTATGATTCCTTCGTTGTTTTTCAGAGAAGCATTGACTCTATCGCCTCTTTTCAAAGGCCCTACTCCCTTGGGTGTCCCGGTCCAAATATAGTCACCGGGAGATAAATCATACCATCTTTTTAGATGATATAGTAAAGATTCGATATCATGAACCATAAGACTAGTTTTTGCACATTGTCTCAATTCATCGTTTACAGACAATGAAATTTCTTTGACTTTTTCGTCCCAAGCAGTCCATGTCCCTAGAACTGCTGAACCCTTGAATGATTTACCTTCTGTCCACGGCCAACCTTTTTGTTTTGCTAATCCTTGATGAGTACGATTGGTTGTATCGCATCCAACACACATTGATTCCGGAAGTAGGTTTTGTCCTAATTTTATTACAAGCTCAACTTCATGGTCAATGTGGTCATTATCATTCATCAATTTAATCACATTATTACCAATATTATCTGAAAACACATGTGATGACTCAGGCATAATAAAAAATCTAGGATAATCTGTGGTTTCACCGCCAATTTCTTCTGCATGTGCGACATAATTCCTAAAGCAAGCCCAGCCAACTGACATATTGATCCCTAGGTGTTAGAGGTCTTGACTGCATCGATTGGAGGCTAAGAAATCAATAGGGTTGAAATTATATGGGTCTTTAGTGGTAAACATGGACGATAACCCGTATACCATCTTGGGCGTTACTAAAGATGCTACGGATGCTGAAATAAAGAGAGTTTACAGGAAATTAGCCAGACAATATCATCCAGATAGAAATCCAAATGATGCTGCGGCGGAAGAGAAATTTAAATCAATACAATCGGCCTATGACAAGATTGGAACAAAAGATTCCAGAAAAGAGTATGATAATAGAGATCGAATGAATGATATGTTTGGGAATAGAAGCCCTTTCTCTGGCTTTGGAGGAGGAGGTTTCCCCGGAGGTGTAGACATAGGAGATATCTTCTCACAGTTTGTAGGTGGAAGGGGAAGGGCACAAAGCTCTACTAATCAACAGAGAGAGAGAGAGACCAGAACAAATAATGAATCCAAAAAAGGTAGCGATATTGAATCTGCAATAGATATTTCTTTGGAGGATGCAGTAAAAGGTACTGATATTAAATTCAATCATAGAAGACTTAAGATTTGTAAAAAATGTAAAGGGACAACATTTGGTACTACTAAGGGTTGTAACGAATGTAATGCATTGGGAATAACAACAAGAGAATCAACAATTACTGTTAAAGTTCCTCCAGGAGCAGTACAAGGACAGCAATTAAGACTCAAAAGAATGGGTAACGAACATCCCAATGGAGAACCGGGAGACCTGATAATTAATGTCAGACTGGATGCAGAAGAAGGAAGAAGATGGGAAAATGGAAGATTGATACAAAATGTATCTGTCTCTTACAGTACATTAATTCTTGGTGGAAAAATTCAAATAAGGACTCCTTCTAATAAACGAATACAAATTGATGTCCCTAAGAATAGTAAAATCGGAGATAGAAGAAGATTGAATGGTCAAGGGCATGACGGTGGACCTTTAGATATTGAATTTACAATTACAGAACCAGAAAAATTGACCGGAGAACAAATACAAGCTTTGGAAAAACTAAAAGAAACTGGATTATGAATAATTACAATGAATCATATATGAGATTGGCCATGATGTAAACATGAGGGACTTCAGGAAAGTTGCATCAATACTTATTCCTGAGAGAAAAAAAGTGCATTTAGCAGTTTTCATATTATCATTATTGATGATACCAGGATTCGCAGCAACGCTAACCCCTATCGATATTGAGTCATATAACTTGGAATCACCTGAACTAGAAGCTGCTGAAGTAATGAGAGAAGAATTTTCAGGTGCTGGAAACATCTGGGGATTTGGTTTATTTGTCAAAGACTCTCAATATTTCGGGGAATCACCTTCTGAAATCTATCAAATTGATGATTTTACCGGAATAAATACTGGCCAAGATGAACCCTTGGGAGGAATACTCAACCTCTCAGTTTTAAGAGAAATTGATGATAAGGCAGATTTCTTATCCAAACATGAAATTTCAGAATATTACCTTTCATTCGCATCAGAAATCTCCGGAAAGCCGATTACTGGAGTTCTAGATTTAGCTACAGAATTCAGAGTATTTATGTCAGACCAATCTCTTTTAACAAAACCACAATTCAATCCAGAAACATTTAGGATGGAAGAGGCACCTACAAATTGGTCTGATTGTGGAGTATTAGAATGTTTAACATTTGATGATGAAAATACTACGCAAGATCATATAGACTTGGCAGCACATAGAATGGCTAACAATAGTAAAGGAGCATTTCTAAGATTTTTATCCATAGATAGGGCATTTATCGAAGATAACAGTAGCACAATAATCGGCCCAATAGGAGGGACTTTGGGCGAGAATGCAACTATTGAATCAGATACTTGGGGGTACGGAAGATGGTCAGCGTCTTCTGCATGGTTAATACTTAATCTAGATAGACAAAAAATGCAAAATGAAGGCTGGACTTTTACTTGGATGAATGCGAGTGCAGAGTGGGGGTATAATTTAGAAGGGGTTGAACTTTCTACAGACCCAATTAGATATACAATAGATGAATGTAAAGAGAAAGAAGAAAATAATCAACCGTTGTGCTCTGTAGAATGGCTATATCTTTCCATTGAAGAAGATTTGAGAGAGCAAGATCATTTAGTTGCAACAATTTTATTGGGCGAAGGCCCAAATGTTGAAGTAAATAGAGAACTATTATCTAGTGCATATCTTATCATTTTGATGGCAATTGTAGTAGTAATGTTACTTTGGCTTAGTTTAAGAAGAGTTTCAGATGTTTTTATTGTATGTATAGGATTAATCCTTTCATTATTATGGATGCAAGGACTGATTGGTTGGAGTATAATTTTTGGTAATAAATATGGGTTAGAAATTATTTTTAGATCACAGTTTTCTAACTTATTACCAATCTTAATTTTGGCCTTGGGTATAGATGATAGCCTTCATGCGCTACATAGATACAAGGAAGAAAGAAAAAATGGAAAATCAAGTCATGAATCTGCTGATGAATCGATTTCCCGAGTAGGGAGAGCCATTCTCTTAACCTCAACTACTACAATAGTTGCTTTCTTAGCCAATCTTACATCCAATATTGCTGCGTTAAGGTCTTTTGGTATAGAAGCAGGTTTGGGAGTTGCTTCCGCCTTTCTATTGACTGGACTTTGGGTACCTCTGGTTAGATTAGATGCAGATTTATGGTTAGAAAAAAGAGGTAAATTAGTGAATGATACTGAAGATCAAGTACATATTATCCCCAAACATTGGTTAGTAAATTTAACTTCATTCTCAGCAAATAAGGGGATTTCTGTAGCGATAATTGCTCTTTTAATTACACTGATAGCAACACCTCTAATGTATTCACTTGAAGGTGATTTTCAAATCGATGATTTCCTAGATGAAGATTCTGATTTTGCACAAGGTGTTTTCTTAGTTAATCAAAGATTTATGGACGGAGAACCAGGATATATACTGGTGGAAGGAGATATTGCAAATCCGAAGGTCATAGAGGCCATAGGAAAAACTAGAGAAAATATGAATTCTCATGATAGACAATTAGATCCAGATCAGATTTCAAGAACTCCTTCAGGAGAAGTTGAGCTTATCGCACTAGATGAAATTTTGACTTTTGCACAAGCAGCTATGTATGAAAATATCACTCCATTTGAAGAAGCAGGATGGGACTCTGGAGAAGATGATGGAGGTATTGATTGTGAAACAATGAGCTTACTATACCCAGGTGTAGGAATAAGAAATATCCCGGTCGTAGAAGATAGAGAATGCTTGGTATTCCTATATGGTTTTATTTTAACCAGAGGCGTACCTGCTAGCGGTGGTTACCCTGCTTTACCTCCATCAATCACTTCAGAATACATTCAATCTAGTACAGAAATTGACTTTGAAAAACCATGGCTGGATAATTCAGGAAATACTCCAAAATACACTAGAATGACAATGAGGTTTGGCCTTTCTAATGCGGAACAATTTGCTAAAATAGGCCCAGCCTTAGATCAATTAATAGATGACATGCAACCATTCCAGAATCTTTCTTCCACAAATATTGAGGAAAGAGGAGATTTAGATTCAGCCTTTACTTCAGATGAATACCCAGTTACATGGGCTATCCCAACAGGAGATCCTGTGACAAGATTTGTAGCTGCAGATTCAATGCAGAATGAAATGCAATCCACTTTATTCCTAGGGTTAGTATTCTGTACATTCACACTATGGTGGGGATTTAGGGATGAAGAAACACTATCAGATAGATTAGAAATGATAACAAATAAGAAAATCATGTATTCTGTAAAAACTGTTCTAGCAATGATATTCATAGGAGGTATCATGACATATCTAGTTAGTTTGGAGGTAGGAATTATTTTTGCTGGTTTAACCCTTATATTGAGTATTTTTTGGGGAATTTCAGGCTTTGGTATAGCCGTGATTACAACTACACCAATATTCATAGTCATAATTTGGTTGTACGGATTAATCGAAATTGCAGGTTATGGACTTAATATGGTCACAGTAGCAATAGCTGCTATGTCATTAGGAGTAGGAATCGATTACGTAATCCATGTAGTAGAAAGATTCAGAGAAGAACAAGAAAATGGGCATGATACAATTACTTCAATTGGGATAGTAGGAGGTGCGTCTGGTTTAGCACTATTTGGATCTGCCTTATCCGACATTGGAGGTTTCTTAGTCATCACACAATCAAGTATGGGATTCTTCTCTACATTTGGATTATTTTGCGCTATAATGATTGGTCTTTCATTAATTGCTAGCATGATACTAACGCCATCACTAATAGGAATCATCTATAATGATTCTAATAATACGATTAATTAATCTTGATAATTAGCTTCACCAGGAATCTCTTCTTTCAGACCCTTACGCTGTCTAATTTCAGCTGTAACCTTATGGAATAAAGCAGCAGGTAACTGTACGAAACCTGCATTCTCAGTATTCCACACTGCTCTTCCTTGGCTGGCTGCTCTAATGTCATTTGAGAAACCAAAAGATTCTGCCACTGGCATCTTTCCAATAACACTGGCAGTTCCACCATCTACAGGCATATCCTCTATAATTCCTCTACGAGTAGTTAACTCTCTAGTTACTCCACCAATAACATCGTTAGGAGCATCAATTCGGATATTCTGCATTGGTTCATAAATCACAGATCTAGCTCTCAGTACAGCACCCTTTACAGCGTTACGAACAGCTGGGATTGTTTGAGCAGGTCCACGATGAATAGCATCTTCGTGAAGTTTTGCATCTACTAATCTAACTAAAACACCCATTAGAGGTTCTTCAGCTGTTGGGCCTTTCTTACAAACATCATTGAAACCTTCAATCATTAATTCTCTAGTTTCATGAAGATTTTGAATACCTTTAGTATCATTTACGAAAACATTTGTACCATTAATTGCATAAATTTTCCTCATTAAATCTTTATCCATACCGAACTCTGCAAATTTATTACCTACTTCTTTAGCATCTTTTGTTCTAACTGGTCCATCCCCGAAGTGTCCTTCTCTCATTGCTTTGATCACATCTTGTGGTAATGGCTCACATTCTATGTAGAATCTATTATGCCTGTTAGGTGATTTCCCCTCAAATGGTCTTCCAGTATTATTACTTTCAATTGATTCACGATAAACAACAATCGGTTCACTGACCTTAACTTTGATATTTTGTTCTTCTTGCATACGGAAGATTGTAATTTCAAGATGTAGTTCACCCATTCCTGCTAGAAGAGCTTCTCCAGTTTCTTGATTAGTGGTTACTTGTAATGATGCATCGGCTTTAGCCAACCCTCTCAAAGCATCGATGAACTTTGGTAAATCCTTCATTGATTTAGGCTCAACAGCAACTGTAACAACAGGTTCAGAGTAGTGTCTAATTGCCTCGAATGGTGTCGCTTCGGGATCTCTAGTAATAGTTACACCCGCAGCTGCACTTTTCACACCAGTCAATGCAGCAATATTTCCAGCAGATACTTCCGGAACTTGTATTCTATCTCCACCAACCATCATACTCACCTGTTGGACTCTCTCTGCTTTAGCAGCTCCAATTGCCCATACACTCTCACCATGTTTAATCGATCCTGAATACACACGTCCTACAGCAACTTCTCCTGCATGAGGATCCATCCAAATCTTAGTAATCATCAATTGAAGTGGTCCCTCTGGGTTTGTTTCAAGCATTGATTTACCAACTTCAGATTCAAGGTCACCTTGCCAAATATTTGGGATACGGTATTTCTGAGATACTAATGGAGAAGGTAATTGTTCTACAGCCATATCCAATAGAACCTGATGAACTGGTGCTTTCTTAGCTAATTCTTTTTGTTCATCGTTGTGACAATGTTCAAAAATATCCTTGAAATTAAGACCTGATTTTGTCATGTATGGTATTGACATCCCCCAGTTATAATATGCTGAACCAAATGCTACAGTTCCTTTCTGTACGGAAACTTGCCATTCTTTAGCTAACTCTGCAGGAGCGAATGTAGCAATTAATTTGTTAACTTTAACGATAATTTTTTCGAATCGTTGCATCATCTCAGGACCATCAATTTGTAACTCATTAATTAATCTATCAACCTTGTTAATGAAAAGTACTGGACGAACTTTTTCTTTCAATGCCTGCCTTACAACAGTTTCTGTTTGGGGCATTGTACCTTCAACAGCACAAGCCAGTATAATACAACCATCTACTGCACGCATTGCTCTAGTGACGTCTCCTCCAAAATCTACGTGTCCAGGAGTATCAATGAGATTAATCAGATAATCGTCGCCATCTATATCGTGAACCATTGATGCACTAGCTGCGTTGATTGTAATTCCTCTTGCACTTTCTTGTTGATCGAAATCTAATACACGAGATTTACCTGCCAAATCTTCTGACATCATACCGGCGCCAGCAATCAGATTATCTGAAAGTGTTGTTTTACCATGGTCGATATGTGCTGCGATAGCAAGATTTCTGATTTTCTCTCTAACGTGCATTACTTCAGTTGCTCGCTTTATGTTGTCTTCTTTACGACCCATTCAATCACCCTTATGATAGTCACCCGACTTAACTTTGGTTCATAAAGCCGATTGTATCACTACGTGATACAGTTAGTAAATCTAAGTGTGTAGAATTGACGAGAATCATCTTGCAGATGATGCAATTCTCTCAACTTCATCCCTCTTTCCAACTGCGAAAGAACCTACGTCTCCACTAGCTGCTTTGGATAATTCAGAGATGATTCCTTCTGTCAAAGTCTTTTTACTTTTTGCAGTTGCAGATGCGCAACCTATTCCAAGATTTCTTAGAGCAATATCTAGACGTCTGCTAGGTGATGAGTCAACGGCCTTAGGGGCGCTTACTGCACCCATTTTTATCCTAGTTGTTTCTTCACAAGGTGCAGATTCGATGATAGCATCAATAAATGTCTGTAAAGGGTTCTCATCCTTCCTGTCAGATATTACATCTAATGCATTCTCGAAAGCTTTTGCACAATGTTGTTTTTTTCCAGAAAATTGACCTGTTCTCATTAAATTATTGATGAACCTTTCAACAACAGATAGCTTTGCTTTACCGAACCATGAGTTTGCATGTCTTCCACCACTGTGAGGGGTTCCAATAGTTGTCAAATTGATGTAAGGAGCTAATCCAGGGTCTGAACATGTAACTTCAGTAGCATCCCACTTGCCAAATACCATTGTACCAATTCCTGCAATTGGTGCATCCTGCGTAGATTGATTTTCTTCAGACATTCAAACACCTCATCGAACTGGTTTTTCTTTACGACCACGGACCATCTCATCAAGAGATACTCCGTTAACCTTGATTACTTTGTATCGAACACCGGGAAGATCTCCCATTGACTGCCCTCTTGGACCTCCAATACCTTCTACTAAGACCTCATCGTGTTCATCAATAAATGAAATTGCACCATCTCCAGGTGCGAAGGCTGTGAGTTTGTTCCCTGTTCTGATAAGAGATATCTTTACTGCTTTACGAATACCTGAATTCGGTTGCTTAGCTTCGAAACCTACTTTTTCAACTACGATTCCTTTTGCTTGTGATGAACCTTTCAATGGATCGTGTTTCAGAACTCCACCTTGACGACGCTTAATCTCACGGTCACGGAATCTCTTTTCCTTCCAGCGATATTTACGACGGTCACTTTTCATCTTCGATCCGGAGAAAAGCCCTCTACCCAAGTAATAACACCTCTAAGACGGGCCGCCGACCTACCTGTGGTATAAGAGCATGACGGGGGAGCAGTAGGTAGAAGTTCGACACTAAAACCCATTTTCTATCGCTAACATTGAAATCGAAATGACATCGGGTTGTTAACATGGCGTTCCGAGATTTACTTGTTGATGTAAAAAAAATCAATGCTGAAACTAGTGTTATACATGGAATTTTCAATAATTCAAGACATTTGAACCATATCCCACTAGTATTCGATAATCTAATAGAATCTCCTAATCATTCCGCTGCATTAAATGTTCTAACCAGAAAAAGAATTTGTGAAACATTTAATGTAAGTCCTGGCGAACTTATTGATATTCTAGCATGGGCGATGAATAACCCCTGCGAGCCAGAAATAATTACTTCAGACCAAGCACCAGTTATGGAAAATACTATGGAAAAAGTCAATCTTAAAAAAATACCAATCCCATGGCATTATCCCGAGGATAGAGGAAGATATCAATCAGCTTCTGTAATTATTGCTCAATATAACGGGATAAGAAATATGTCATTCCATAGGCAATTTTTGAGAGATGAAAACCACACAGTATCTAGATTCGTACCAAGGCACCTTAGAACTATGACAGATTTAGCTGCTAAAGAAGGAAAGAATGTTGATATCGCTGTGATTAATGGAGCTGATGCAGTGGTCCTGCTAGCAGCAGCAATGTCATTCACAGAAAATTTAGATGAGTTAACTGTCGCGGCGGCTTTGCACAAAAAACTACATGGAATACCTTTGAAATTAGTAGAACTATCAAATGGCATTCAAGTCCCTGCTAATGCTGAGTATGCCATGGAAGCAAAAATAACCTTAGAAAGAGACGATGAGGGACCATATGTAGATATCACAGGCACTGTAGATGATGTCAGACAGGAGAATGTTATTTCCTATAATGCAATCCATCATAGAAATGAACCAGTATTCCATGCATTAATACCTGGAGAAGTAGAACATAGAACTCTAATGGGAATGCCAAGAGCTCCGACAATAAAAAATGCAGTTTCAGAAGTTGTTCCTTGCAGCGACGTGTACCTGACCGATGGAGGTTGCGGATGGCTATCATCAGTTGTTCAAATTATTCCGCAAAATGAAGGTGATGGAATTAAAGCGATACATGCAGCATTAGAAGGTCATCCTTCTATGAAACAAGTTATTGTCGTAGACCAAGATATAGATACATCTGACCCAGTAAGAGTAGAATGGGCATTAATGACCCGCTGGCAACCGGATAAAGATACAATTATTCTTTCCGGCCAGAAAGGTTCCAGTCTTGACCCTAGTAGATCCGAAAATGGTTTGACAAGTAAGATTGGTATGGATGCCAGTTTACCACCAGGAATCGATAAGTCACCTTATGAATCCGTTCTTTGAGGTCAAAAAATGACAGATGTTGATATTAATCAGAAATTACAGCACCCGAGAAGAAGTTTGGGTAATAGACATCGAAGTCAGGCAGTAAAATTTCTAAAGATTTCAGAAAAATCTGAAAATCTTAATTGGGCGGAACAAAGTGCCAAACAAGCAGTACTTTATGATTTTACAAATCCGGAGAATTGGATTATTCTTACTAAGATTAAGATAATTAAAGGAGATATCGAAGGAATTCGTGCAGTTTTGAAAGAACTATTTACAATTTTAGGAAGAGACCCTGAATTACTTAGTCAATTAAAAGATATTAATTTGATAAAAAATGGCATGGATTTATTGAATGCTGGTTTGAAAGTAGACCCATTAGATCCTGATAAATGGGCAAAAGAGGTAATAGGGAACGATGAAGAAACTCAAAAATTCAAAAATAGAGTTGAAAAGTTAGACTTGAGAGATGTAAGAGCAAATATTCTATTTTCTAGGAGAATTGAAAGACTGAGGGATTACAATAATGAAGAATTATTCATGTACTTGTCAAGAATAATTTTAGCCCAAAGACCTTCAAATCATGAAACTTGGAATGAGCTAGGAAAATTACATGAAAGAAGGGGAGAGTTTGATGATGCATGGTTCTGTTATGATCAAGCTCAGACATATTTCCCTACAATTAAAGTTAGAGATAGATATAAGAAAAGAATGGAAGCAAAAATGGACGGAGGAGCAACTATTCCTTGGAAAGAACCGATTGTCAAAAATAGAGTTGATTTCCTAAAAAAAATGCAAAACATGTCCACTCCTAAAAACTTCAGAGGGAATCTGGAAGATGAACAAGAACAATTGGAAATTGACGACTATCTAAAAATTGCAACTCTCAGGGAACAAGGTAACCTATCTGGAGCTTTCTTTTTGGCAAGACAATTAGCAGCAGAAGGAGATGAGGAAGCAAAAATATTAGTTAAAGAAATCATGGAGGAAATGAATAATGGAAACTGATGAACCATGGGTAGTAGTATGGGCGATACCAAAAAATGAGATTGATGTACCATGCTGGTTAATGGTTAAACATATCGAAAGAGGCTGGGAATTACCTGGTGGGAAACAACAAGAGGGAGAAGAAAATGACGTCACTGCTCTGAGAGAACTATACGAAGAAACAGGATTATTGGGTGTTGCAATATCAGAAGACGATTCAATAATTAAAGGTGGAGTAGTTGTATTAGTAGAAATTAATGAAGACCCCGAACCTTATGGATGGGGTTCTGAAGATGAACAAATAATTGAAGTTGGATGGTGTGTAGAGATACCTGATGAATTATTTTGGGGCAGTAAAGAAATTAATAAATTGATAAATTATGACTGGAGTGCTTCGAGAACTTTCAAATCTTGAATTTCACTTTTTCTCTCGATTAAGATTCTTTTCCATTTACCCACTCCTAGCATATTTGAGGAATCAATAATTAGACCGATGTCATTTCGGCTCTCTCCAGACAAATCTTCAGTTAGTATTGGGATTAGTTCTTCAACAATCTCTGTAATATCATTCGGATTCGAAGGAACCCAGGTGGCACCCGCAGATTCTCTAGGTGCAGCATTTTCCACCCTATTTTCCATATCTGGAGCTGTTTCTGAAACTTCTTCCAGCGCTAAATCTAACCATTCGAGAGAACAAACTAAACTTTCAGAAGCCATATTACTATTGGTAAAATATTTTCTTGCAGCCCAAAAATGCCTCATTGCAGGATCAAGATCATTCAAAGTGACATATATTCTCGCTGCTTCTAATCTAGAAAGACCTATGATATCTTCAGGATGACCATATTCTTTACTAATATCTGCGTGAACTACTAAAGACATAATTGATTCACCAACATTTCTATGCCAATTTGCTAAATTAAGTAATGCAAGACCATGTAATGGTGAACCGGAACATATTGCATTCAATCTATCGACACACCATCTTAACTCATTACCTACTAAACTAGGATCTACAAGACCCAAGAGAGCCCTTTCCATCCTTACCCGGGCTTCAATCAAATGATCTCTCTCGGAAGTCGACCTAGAACGGTTCAAGATATCTTCTGAAAATACACTAATATTATCAAAATCACCCTGAGAGATTTTCTTTTGAAGAATTAACATATCTAATTCTAATGGCGTCGCTTTTTCTAAGGATTCACTCATAGAAAAACACCTAATCATTACATGGAACTAACTGCAGAATCATATTGAGTTCGTAATTCATTTTCTCTCTCAACCATTCTTTGTAAATGTGATTCGAATGTTTCTTTAGACATAGATAATTCTCTGACTAAGTCATCTCTATCATCAACTTCTAACAGCAGATTACCTACTGCTCTAAATACAGGCCTATTTTTTTCCTGTTTTGATAAAGATTCTAGTGTCAAAGAAATTTCATTGATTTGTGTCGAAACCGTTTGAATTTGGTTACGGGCTAATTGTAATTCTTGTACTAAGGCCTGAATATCTTGAGGGTTCGAGTTTGACATTTAATCCTCTCCTGTGGCACTAAGGGCATGCTCTGATGCTATCAACCCACGCATTAGACTATTCCATCTGGCTCTCAGGTCAACAACACTTTCTGCTTTCTCTGAAACTGTAATTAAATTACCATTACAAATAAAATTACATTCGGTTACCAAGCCGGCCGCCAATGCTCGCGCATTAGAATGAGTAAATGTTATTTCAAAACTAGAAGAGTTATTCTTCTTCATTAGTTGATTCCTCGGCAAGTTTACGCTCATATTCTAGAGCCGCTTGTTGAGCAATAACGGTCATGTCAGTTGCAGTAGCACCCTCCATGCCTCTTCGAATAACTCTGTTGTTCGAATCAGATGCTCTAGTGAATGGTTCCCAAACACCACCAGTGAATTTATGGCCACATTTTTTGCATGCCCAGATTCCAGACACTTGTCTGCTAACTTTAGGATACTGACATTTTGGACAGGTGTAATTTTTCGACTTCTTAGCAATGGCTGAACCTGCTCTTCGGCGTACACTTACACCATATCGTGCTCCGAATCTTGCTGTTGCTCCAGATTTTTGTGTTCTTTTTGCCATTTTAATTAACTCCTTCTAATGCATGGACCATATTTCTAAGTTCATCGCCCTTTTTACGAGCCTCTTCCATAAGTTCTTCGAATTCAGCGGCCGTGAAGGCTCCCTTAAGACCCTTCTGTAATGAATGGACATGATTGTTATCGCCAAGAGTGATATGGATTCTTTCGTCTCCGCCGAGTTCTTCTCTACCATTAGCATCAAAGATGAACCTTCCACCTACTCTCTGGTAGGAGCACATTATTGGCGTTTTCGAAACTACCAATGGTCTATCTTCACCTAATTCGAATTTTTCTTGTGGAATTATTGCATTTCGTAATGCTGTAATTCCTGCTAAGGCAAATGCATCGAATAAGTTACCATCATCTGAAACTGCAAACAAATCTAATATGACTTGCCATGCTTTTTCACCAGGAATTATACACAAGTCAGATGTGTCAATACAACCTGATTCTCTAATTCCACGATCGACTACACGACTTAATTCAATAGATTCAGCACTTGGCGGCCCTGCTTCATGCTGTCGTCCAGAAACCGGTCTTACCTCTGCCATACACATTAGTCCACCTTCATTTGGTCTATCTGGATAAGGAGTCATTGTCTGGAATTTTACACCTGCTAATACAATAGTATCTCCCATCCTAACACGAGCAGAACCTTCTGCATTCGCTAGTATACCCACCTCAATTTCTACATCTCTGCCTTCAAATTGAGCGCGACTATCTAGTCTCTGATCATTATCAGCTAATTCTCTAAGGTGGCTTCTTAATAATTGAGGAACTAATGGAATACTCATTGAGGATACCTCCCTGTTTTTAGTGCTTCAACACAATATTCATGGATTACCATTGCAGCATTCATGTTGTAATCCCAAGCTTCTTGGAACTCTTCAGGAGATAAGTCTCCATCCATCTGAAGGAAAACTAATTCACCTGTATTAGGAAGTACTCCCATAGGCAAATCAGCTTCACCGTAGTTATCCTCAGCCTTATTTAAGTCACAAACTACTACATCGTTAATTTTTCCTGATGCAACTGAAACAACCAAATCAGTCATAGGAATTCCCGCATGAGCAAGGGCCACAGATGCTGCTGTTAAACCAACACATCTAGTTCCTGCCTCTGCACAGATTATCTCAATTTCAACTCTAATTTTAGAACGAGGATATAATTCTAGCATTACTACGCTTTCTAAAGCTTCAGCAGTAACCTTGCTGATTTCTCTACTTCTACGATTAAAACCAGGTCTGATCCTATCAGATGTAGAAAAAGGTGCCATATTATATCTGACATCTAAAACTGCTCGATCCTGTCTTTGAATTTTCCTTGGATGAGCTTCCATGGGCCCATATATTGCAGCTATAACATCGTTTGTACCCCAACGCATTCGGCATGAACCATCAGCTACAGGGACAACACCTAACTCAATTGAAATTGGTCTCACGTCGCCTGCTTTTCTACCATCTTTACGGATGCCATTGGCATCAATCATTTCTACGTCTCCATATCCCATTATGCTACACCTCCTAGTGTCACTGCCTTTGCTTCAGCAGTTAGTGAACGGAGTCGATTTCGAACTTCTAATGTCCCATTGAAATCTCCATCAATCCAAAGTCGACCGTTGTCTCCAACAATAACTCTGCATTCTGATTCCTCCTTGAGTTGTCTCAGTGCTTTTCCTTGTTTACCGATTAATCTACCCAATAGATGTGGGTCGATATTCTCAACGGCACCTGAACGAATCTTTCGTAATCCCATTCCTTTCATAGTAACCACGCTTGAATGTGTTTCTTCTACTTCTTGGACTCTACATAGTATTGCTTCACCAATGTCAATTACGCTTCTAGTTCCACCAAAATCTGCTTTGGATGGACCAAGACTCATTGGCAATATTGCATTAAATGGAGCACCAATGTCTACAAACCAGATGTTGTTAGTACATCCTTCGACGTACCCAATTACCAAATCTCCTGGCCTAGGTACGTATGCAGTCCTTCTAGGTTCAATGGAAACAATATTTCCATTTACATTCATTCTTCCGTTCTTTGTAGCACGAATTCGGCCATCAATGGCTATCACGCCATGACCTAATTCATGACCCTCTAAATCTCCAAGATCTTCTCCTGGAGCAACGAGTCGGGTAACTCGTTGTTTGTCTTGCGGCCCGGCCGCGTTCTTCTTTTCAGTCATGTTATCGAGCCGCGCGACCAACACTCCCTTCATAACCTTGATGTGAACCCCTACGGGGTATACTCAGTCTAGTTCCTTCACAGAAACTTCGGATGACCTCTGAGCAACTTGACTAATAAGCTCATTTTTCATACCCCCCGGAGCTTCTACAACACAAACCCAAGAACCATCACTAAGCCATTCTTCTTTCTTAATTGATTCTCTTAAAATTCGATGCACTCCGCCGTAGTCTGAACCAGGGACTTTGAATGCTAGTCTTATGGTTATGAAAGATAATGGGATGACCGGTTTAAGCAGTTTAATTGCATCTTGAACTTGGCGATCGATAGATAAAAATGGATCTATTGAAAATCTTATTTCATCTAAAGCCAATTCAATCCTAGTCTTTGGATGAGGCAACTTTGTTCTAGGATCTGTGGCAGTGGTTGCGATTTGATGAATAATCTTTATTCTCTTATCTGCAATGATTTTCTTCCTCTGAGCAGTGGTTAATTGAATCGTCCCCTCACTCAAAATTTTATCCACACAAGCAATAATTTCAGTTGTACCAAAGACACTCATCAAAGCTTCATTTGTGGGTCTATCTCCGGCTCTAGCATCATTCCAAATTTGATCTGTGGCCAATAAGTCATCAATTGAAACAGAAGAATGATCTTTTTTCCAAGGATCTACCAAATCAGGATCTACAAGAATTTCATATCTTGACCCGCCTTTCTCAAGACGGGCTAGAACCGCATCATCAAGACTAACCATGAACACCGAGAAGGGGGGAAGGACTTAGAATTGTAGGTCATAAAATACTTACAATCTATCTAATTGCTTCAATGTCGATTCTCTGTCTAACTTTTCATACCCATTTGAATCTACAACTGCTATCTCAACCGTTTCCCTATTTAGGTCATCTTCAAGTGATTCTTTTAGAGCTTCCAAACCAAGTTTTATTGCAGCATTCTTAGTCATGTTTAATTTCCAATTATTCTCAAAGTGATCGATTACTGTGGATCTTCCACGGCCTATCGCACCTGCTTGGTAAGATTGGTATGCACCTGATGGGTCAGTCTCAAAAAGATGGATCCCTTCATCATCAACTCCTGCGATGAGTAATGCTGTTCCGAATGGCCTTGCTCCACCATACTGAGTGAATGACTGCATGAAGTCGCACATTTTCTTGACTAAAGTAGTGATAGCGATAGAATCCCCGTAGGTCATTGTATTTACTTGGCATTGGACTCTTGCTTTATCAACCAGTTGCCTAGCATCTGCAACAAGGCCGGAAGTTGTGATTCCAATATGATCATCTATCTTATACATCTTCTCTATGGAATCTGTTAGGATTAATTTACTTGAAATTCTCTTGTCTACTATCAATATGACTCCGTCTTTAAACTTGAGCCCCACAGTTGTAGTTCCTCTTTTTACTGATTCTCGAGCATATTCTACTTGGTAAAGTCGTCCATCTGGAGAGAATGTCGATACTCCATGGTCATATCCGCGTCCGCTTGGCTGCATGTTAATCAGACTGCAACCAACGAAGGTGTCTTATGAATCTTGACAGTAAGATGGCTGGATAATAGTGGCATTAATTGCCAAGGACGTTTTCGGTGTAATATGAAAGTTGCAGTCCTAGCATCCGGAGGAAAAGATTCCACCTATGCATCATGGTGGGCATTAATGCAGGGTTGGTCTTTGGAAGTAATGATTACTGTAAAAATAACAGGCGACGATTCCATGATGTTTCAACTTCAAAATACAGAAATAGCTGAATATCAAGCAAAATCCATCGGTGTTGAATGGCTTAAAGTAAATTCTTCGGGAATTGAAAATGATGAAATTGATGAACTTGAAAATGCGATAAGAGAATTTGAGGGGACTTTGGATGCAATTGTTGTTGGCGCTCTGAGATCTGACTATCAAAAAACTAGAATTGAAAGGATGTGTGAAAGATTGAATCTCATATCATTCTGCCCATTATGGCACCATAGCCCTACAGAACATATGAATTCTCTAATAGAACATGGTTTTGATGTGAGAATAGTTTCTGTTTCTTCGGAAGGATTAGATCAAAGATGGCTTGGAGAAAAAATAACCAGAGAAAGTCTAAAAGAATTAAGTACACTCTCAAAAAAATTTAGATTTAATTTAGATGGAGAAGGAGGAGAATTTGAGACTATTACACTCGATGCACCTCACTTCAAAAAAACGATTATTTGTGAAGGAGAAAAAACTTGGAATGGTGTCAGGGGAGTTTGGGACATTACAAAAATTCAACTATCACTGTAGGGTTATAATCAAACATGAAAAGCATCTCGCAATAATGGGGAACAACGTGACGGTATCACCATTAGACTACAGATATGGACGAGAAGAAGCTAAATCTATTTGGTCGAGAGAAGGCCGGCATGAGAGACAACTAGATGTTGAAAGAGCATTAATTTGGGCTCATTGTCAACTTGGGAGGGTCAGTCCTGAAGACTACGATAAAGTTGCAGAAATTGCAACACCTGAAATTGTTACTGCAGATAGAGTTGACGAAATAGAAAGAGAAACTAGGCACGACATTATGGCGCTAACAAAAGCAATGGCAGAAGCTGCAGGTGATTCAGGATGGTGTATACACTTAGGCGCCACAAGTAATGATATTGTTGATTCGGCAGTAGCGTTGCAAATACGTGATAGCATTAATTTACAACAAGAAACACTTAAGATGTTACTTTCTACGTTGTGCGATTTGGCTGAAAGAGAGAGAGATACAGTGATGTTAGGGCGCACACATGGCCAAGCAGCAGTACCAATTACATTTGGACTTAAAGTGGCCGTTTGGGTAGATGAATTCAGAAGACATCTTGATAGATTAGATGAACTAACTCCTAGAGTAACTACTGGAAAATTTCTAGGAGCAGTTGGCACCGGAGCAGCACAGGGAGAAAATGCATTCGAACTTCAGAATCTAATTATGCAAAATTTAGGTCTTCAAACTCCAATTGCTACCACTCAGGTTGTTGGAAGAGATCGATACATAGAGTGGGTTTCATGGATGGCAAATGTGTCCACTAGTATTGAGAAGGCCTTGCAAGAAGTAAGAAACCTTCAGAGAAGTGAGATTGCTGAAGTAGGAGAATATTTCGATGCTGAAAAGCAAGTTGGTTCATCGACTATGGCTCATAAAAAGAACCCTATAACTGCAGAAAATGCATGCGGATTAGCAAGAATAGTTAGATCCATGATAATACCATCATATGAAAATGCCCTATTATGGCATGAAAGAGATTTAGCTAATTCATCTGCAGAGAGATTTACACTTTCTCATTCAATGATATTATTGGATGACATTATTATCAAATGTGATAAAGTGTTATCAAAACTGGGTGTAGATTCGGAGAGAATGATGTACAATATTAAGTCACAAAAAGGCCTTGTCATGGCTGAAAAATTAATGATAGCATTAGTCGATAATGGGATGCCAAGAGATGAGGCACATGAAGTACTAAGAAGTGCTTCGATGAATGCAATTAATTCTGGCGAAGATTTAGAAGATATTTGTGCTAGATCAGAAGCCATATCTAAAATATTCACAAGACAGGAACTTTCTGATTTATTCAAGCCTGAAAGCCACTTGGGTTTCAGTGGTGAAATAGTCGACCAAGCAGTGGAAATCGCTAGAGAGAGAATATAATCTAAATCAGTGTAACTACCTACTAGCTTGAGTAATACTCAAGCACCCCCATTACTAGAGATGACTATGATTGATATGAGCATGGGGGCAGTACATATCTCCTCAGGCCCTGGTTCAGACTCTAGATCAATGTCTTTAACGATATTACTTAGTGCTCTGGAAAAAGGAAATAATGTAATTTGGATGACTAGAAATCTACCCGACCAAAGAAAAATAATAGATATTTTAGGACACCTAGATGAGTTGACTTTGAGTAGGATGATTGTAATAGAATTTGGAGAAGATCTACAGAGTAGATTAAAAGAAATATATGTTTTACTATCAAAATTTAAGAAGGATGATTTATTGATAATTGAAAGTTGGTGTGAAAATTATGGTAGAGCGAAAGCAGAAGAAATATCTTTGATGAAAAAATTAGTTGAAAATTATGGAGATAAAAAGATAATTATAACCTCAGAATCATATGAAGATGCTTCAGGTAAAGATAGAGGATTACTAGGATTTATGTCTAGAGGAGGGAAAACAATTGAAGAATCTTTTAGGACCGTTTGGTTGACAAAAATCGATAATCAATATCAAAAAGTGTTGCTTAAAGATGGAGAAAAAGAATTTCTAGTAGAGGCCACAAGAAAAGGATACAAATTAATCAACTAATATCCCTGATTAACTTCTCTAACTCTTTGATCGCATCATCACTGGGCTCAGATAATTTCTCTGGTTGCTTAGCACTTCCTGAATACTGCTCATCAGCATTAGAAATTTTATCACGTCTTACCAGTTTACTTACAGTGAGATAATAGGACATTAATATAGCAATAATAATCAGGAAAATACCAACTATAATATCGATACTCATAATTACACCTAGTTTAAATTCAACATTACTGGCTCACCTAGTGATAGTGGACGGGAAAGATGTCTACGTTGTGATGGTGATGGCTCTACCCAACCATTAGTAAGTTCTAAATCAGTTAAATTAATATTTTCAAAAACCCAGTGTTTTGGGGCGACTTTTTGACAAAATAGACATCTTAATGGCTGATTAACTCCTGCACTCCTCATAGTTTTATTATTACAACAAATAGGTCTCCCTAATATTCTTGGAACTGATGACTCAATTTTCAATCTTTCAAGATGAATACTGCCATCAGGAGATTCTAAACCTAACCAATTGATTCGATCTCCAGGAATTAACTTTCTTAGTAAACGGTTGACATCACCACCTTCTTTAAAGGCAACTAAAGTTTTTCTATTCCCCTTATGAGTTACTTCTAAACTTGAATGAGCACCTTTCGTTTCGACAGGTTTGGTCAAAACGGTTGAACTTGAGAACCCCCTTATGTGGTCATCACTAAGTTGGTTCGTTCTGTGAATTGCGAATCTTTGACATTTCTCAACAGCGGGATTTGATTGTAACCATTTATGTGCGGAAAGTACTGATTCAGAAGTTGAACCTCTAATACCATAGAGTACAGGGCATGGAGTTCTGGGAGCAATTAGTCCTTTTTCCTGAGTCGGATCACGATTTACAAATGTTTCAGGATGATTAATTTCCATCTCCTTCACAATGGCGGATGAAATTTCTCTTTGTTCACCTATATTTTCTGGATACCTCCATGAAATTAATTCCCAAGTAGATTGATCATTAGATTTCCAAGCCATAGCTGAAGATGCCCCAATTAGACCCCATTCAGAATTTATAGTCAGCTTTTTAATTCCCGAAAGTTTCTTTATTCTATCTGAAATATCTACTTTTTGACGCACTGCTTCCCAGTAAAAATCTTCATTAATCTGTTCAAAAGAATAAACTAAAGCAGGAGAAGTTTGGGGATGAATCTCTCCATCGTTTTGCAAACTATCTTTCAAATTAGAAAAAAATGAGGATAAGAGGCTTTCAAATTCTAATATTGATTCAGAAGAGCATTCAATAATGCAGGATAAAGCCCCATTTCCACGAGTTCTTCTTTCGGCAAATGGCCATAATCTTACCAAACGTCTTTCTAGAACTCGGAAATTAGACAAATGAGATATTGAATTTATTAAATCATCAAAAGTCGCAGTTGTACAGCCATAATCAGGAGTGTCTGTATCATCTAACCCAATCCAAATTCGGGTTATTTCAAGATTCTCCAAATCTAATCACCTAAAATTTCAGAAATGACATCATAAATACCAATTTCAGGATTACACCTAATTCCTTTAACTCCGAAATTAAATGCTGCTCTCATATCTACATCTCTGTCCCCGACCATAACTGATTTTGATTCGTCATGTGTATCGTTCCAATCATTATCAAATCTAAGATTAATATCAATATTTTTTTCAGAAGCTGAAATAATTTGCCTACCTGCTTCAAGCATTCCAGGATTTGGTTTACGCGCCCAAGCACCTTCCCATGGAGCGTAAGGGCTATAGAGAATCAAATCCAAGTGAGCATTAGAATTTTCAGACAGTAATAATTCTCTCAACTTTGCATGAATGCTATGAAGAGTTTCATCTGACCATAACCCTCTACCTATCGGAGACTGGTTTGTCACCACACAAACTCGGAAACCAGATTCTCTTAATGCAGCCACTGAATCAGCAGTATTTGGAAATACCACCAACTCTTCAGGAGAATTTATGTAATTTTCTGAACCAATATTAAGAACACCGTCTCTGTCAAGATAGGCTATTTTACCGTTCCAAACCCCATTAGGTAATGGTAACAAATCTAAAGGGGAGTCGAGTTCAGCACCATCTCTTTTAGGGATAAGCATAAATTCACAAACCATGATGAGACTTAATTGCTTCTTTGACAATATGGTTAACTATCAATTGAATATCTTCAATTCTCTCCATTGATTGAGTGGGAGCAACTAGAGCAACATCTACTAGATCAACAATCATTCCACCTGATTGACCATTGTAGTTTCCAGTAATTGCAGCAGTTCTACAACCATTCTCTTTTGCATAAGTTACTCCATTAATCACATTAGGAGAATTACCAGACCCAGTGTACGCAACTACCAAATCACCATCTCTAATGAAAGTAGACAATTGCCCTACAAAAACATTTGAGTAATCAGTATCATTTGACCAAGCAGTAAACGAAGAGATATTATCACTATGGGCTATTGTTCTTAATTTGAGTTCTTTTGACCAATCACCAGCACTATGAGAAGGAGTTGCAGCACTTCCACCGTTACCTATGAAATGTACACTCCCGCCTTCTTGACGTGTTAGTTCTACAACATTCCAGAATGCTTCCAAAGAGGCGATGGGAATATTATCAAGAGTGGTCTTCAAATCACTGATATATGAGTTCGCAAAGTCAGAAAAATCGAATCCCATTGTAGAACCCCGGGTGTACGGATGAGGGCATCCTATTTACGAGTTGAGCGTAGTAGGGATGACAATGGAAGAGCCAATCGGACACCTTGTCTCTGGTTTTGGAGAGGTTATTGGAGTAAATCCTATGGCTTTAGAATTGGCTATAATTATGATTGGTGCTTTATTTTTAGGCCTCGGATTTCATAGGCAAAATATTCAAAAATCACGTTATTTAGCTGCAATCGGCTGGATTTTTATGGGATTATATTTTTATTTACAATCGGGATATTATGTCGAAATATCAGACCCAGTTTTGGTATTAATGACTGCCAGTGCTTTACCCGGAGGTGTTGCATTAGCTATCTGGGAAATTAAAAATGAAAAAACGCCAGAGGCTTTACAATGGCTTAGAGGTTGTTTCACTTGGGCTGTAGTGCCATATTTTGTGATTTTTAGCGTACCATATCTAAATATGGCTCTAATTCAATTGACAGCAGAAAGTGCAGAATTAATGTTAGAATTCTGTGGCCTGGGAAATTACCATATCGGAGAAATGATGGTTGCTCGTGACGGCGTTCCAGACGTCCCTGTTTCTGAATGGGATGGAAATAAGTGGATACTCACAGAGTCACTGGCCAAAGAGGGATTCTATGTCCAATTTTTTGATTCCGACGGCAGAGTAATTGTTCAATTCATTATGGCTTGTTCCGGACTACAATCAATGATAATTTTCGTAGGAGCCATTGGGGCGTTAAGTTCTGTTTCATGGAAAAGAAGAACGAGGGGGCTTTTGATAGCATTGCCTACAATTTATGTATTGAATATGTTCAGAAACGCAGGTATTGTGTGGCTAACTGAAAGTTATCCAAACTGGTCACTAATGGGTATTGAAATGTTTGATTTCACACATAGTTATGCAGCCAAAGCAATTTCATTATTTGCTATGTTCCTTATGGCCATTGCACTATTTGATTTACTGCCTGAACTACACAAACATATTATGAAGATTCTAAATCCAGTATTCGATGTTGCAGAAAAAATTACTGGTACGAGTAAATCATCTTGAACGAAGTTGTTCGTATAATTTTCCAGTTAGGGGCATATCATGCTCCCATGCGAATTCCTTCATCACTCGCAATGCTTCTTTTTCTAAGTCCGAATCACCTACGAAATCTGTTACTTCAATGACCCCATCTTTAGTATTAGCTTTGAAAGCAGCAATCGGTTCTTCTTTGTGGAATACCATGTAGGCTGAGCCAAAACCAAATCTTTCCCTAAGAAGGCTACCAAAATAGTGTATTAGCGGATCAGATGGTGGAACCACCAAATCTCTCGTTTTTCTTATTCCTTCGAGACCTTCTAAAATATCTTGCCTACCCCAACAAATATCCTGTAAATCATCAACTAAGAATCCCTTTATCAAAGTCCCATCCGATTCAAATTCATGCATGACATCACTAATTTCTTCTGCAGAAAAGGCAGATCCAGCTAATCTTTCTACTTGTTTCAAAGAAATTACTGGGTACTCACTCACCAAATCTCTAAGATAATTTGACTTGATATCCCATAAATCACTATTAGAAATTGGTGCTACTGTCTTGAAGCCACCTCTGTAATCTTGTATCAAATGACCGCTCCTGACTAATGGAGATATTAACTTCCTGAATTCGGCTCTTTTCATAGCATGTCTTTCCATAAAAATTCCTGGATCGTGATGCTCTCTGAAAAATTGAAGTATGTCTTCATCATCTTCATTGGATTGCAGGTTACGTATTGTTAAAAGCCTCTCAAAGTGTTTTTTTCTTCCCCAAACTAAGTGCCCTCGTAAGTTTGTACCCTGAGATAATTGATGAGCAGCAGCCATAGCTTTCAGATTAACTCTAAACATCTCACAACGGCCTCTGAGTGCGAAATCATCTCTTAATTCATCCATCGTTTCGAGAGCAAGTGTTTCGTTTTCATGCCTGGAATTTTGATGTAATCTGTGATTATAAAACAGCATCCTATTGACTTCTTGCCTTGACCTAGGCTCTACAACTCCACCACGGATATATCTCTCACCATCGCCCATTGAAATGAAACCTAATTCTGCAAGAATCTTCTGAATATTTTCATCGCAATCATGAACTGGTATGGAATTGAAAGCATGGAGAACTGAAACATCAACAAGTCTATCTCGATAATTTACCAATAACTCATCAAATGTTTCCTTGAATTCATCTAAGTATGAATGAGGGATATTGATATCTTTAATTTCAAGATAATCATTAACTACAAACATTAAGATTCTGCCAATTGGATCTACTCCCTTGAAAACTGGATGATACCAACCTTGCTTCAAAATCAATCTAACTTCTTGAATAAAACGACTACAAAATGGATCAGATTGAGATAATATTCTCATTTTCCTATCTTCTAAAACTGGTTGAAGCAATAACTCAGCGTCTTCTTTAGAAGCATAATAATCAGTTGGATCTGGTTGAAGGGCAACTATTCTCCTAATCTGTTTAGAGTTATCTAAGTCTCTCAAGACTTCGGCTAATTCTTCTACCGGCCTACTGACATAGAATCTCAATGTATGCAGTCTAACGGGACCTATGGCCTCAATTAACTGCTTTACAGAATTTGCAAAATCTAATGGCTCTACGACATCATGGATTTTATGGAAGACTGCCAAAGAACGTTTTCTATTGGGTAAAACCAGATACTGTTTGGCAACTAATAATTGTCTTTCTAAATTATTTAATGCACTCTTCAAACTTCTTTGGATATGAGCATTCTCTTTTCCTTTGGGATATCCGTCAAATAATTCTGCTCGAGATAGGCCGCCAGGAGTAATTTTGTCTAGTAATTCCTGTTCTAATGCACCAATCCAGGGCTCACCTCTGAGACCTAAAAACATCGGGATATTATCTTTAGAAGTATATCCTACTCTGTTGTGAAGTAAGCGTCCATTGTAAATATCTGAATCGTGCTTAATGTCTTTCCAATCTCTAAAACGATAATTTTTCACACGATGCAATAACTCATCCCTTCTTTGCACAAGAGTCAAACTTTGAATTGCCTGAGAAGGTTCTTCATATTCTTTGAATGATTTTGCAAGAAGATGATTCTGAAGTGTTCGATAGTCAACAACTTCTACACTCCCTCCAGTTATTCTATACTCATCGACCCTGAGAATATATTCCCCCTCATCAGTTTGAGTGAAGAATCCGATAGAAACTAGATTTTTCATCTCTAATTCTTGTAAAACTGCTTCAACTTGAGCTTTAGGGAAAGGTAGTCTTGAACTAAGACTATCTGAAACCTGAGGCCCCTCTGAACCCAACATATCAAGTAATTTCATCCTTAAACAATCTTGAGGATCTGATAAATTCATTTTCTTCAATTCTTTTGGCTCAAATTCACTATCATAATCTACGCCTATTTGGTAGGTTAAGCCACCAGTGTATAGTTCTCTAATATCATTAGCTTCAGAACCACCAGCCACTGCTAAACATCCTAGTGTTCCGTGAACATTTGCCATTCTCATAGAAAACCATTTATCATCTATTTGTTCATGTCCAGTACCTTGGACTCTAGTGATTAATCCCCTTTCAGATAGCTCTCTTACCCATTCTTCTACTACTGCTATGTCAATATTTTTTAGTTTATGTTCGTAAAGTGGGTTAGACATACTTCTATTCAAACCACCACCCATATCCATCAATCTCAAGAGACCTTGGGCATTTCTTGGTTCAGATATTTTCGACATATAATATTCAGATATTTTTGATTTATCTAAGTCAGTGGCTAATGAACGTGCACCCAGTAATCGCCTCAGTATCTCAGGATCGACATCCTTGATTAGGTAGGCTCGAGTCCTGAGGGATAATAAGTCTTCAAATGAAGACATGAATAATGTCATACCTAGAGGAGAAGGCATTTTGACTCTTCTATGGACAATTCGTACATCTTCACTATCCATTCGATTGATGAAAATTTCTAGTTGCGCCATATCTAGATCAGCATGAAGAATCTCATTCATTGTTTCACGAATTAATACAGAATCTTCCATTTGTCTGTGCTTCTGCATAATCTGCTCTGCTCGCTGCTGAAATTGCTTAGGACTGACTTCTTCAGCACCTATTCTTCTTGGATTAAGCATACTTCTGCTTGATATTTCTCTAAACCTCTTTGCAAACAATTGAGATTCCATCATATGCTTCTGTAACACATCTTTACTGTTTCCTTGTTTGAAAATTTCGGGGATTAAAGAAATCTCCACCTCATGACTTAACTTAATCATAAATCCATTCTCATCGAAGGAAAGTTCATGTACAATTATATTATCATTAGTTGCAATTCCTGCAAAAAGATGGCCAAGAGCGAGATTAAATGCCCTTCCTCGACAAGTGGTGACAATATATGTAGGGAGTGGAGCCTCTACTTGTTCTACCAAAATCAAGTCATTACTAGGTACTTGGAATGTCGTAGCAACATGCTCTTGGAAAAATCCAGAAACTGCATGAGCAACTGGTCTATTTAACCCTAAGATATCTGTGAATATAGTCATTGGATCTTTTTCTAAACGAGCATATGTGGCGACTTCTTCTAGTAATTCCAACACTTCTTGACTTAATTCATGAGTTCTACTATTTGCTTCTCCTGTCCATGATGGTATAGTTGGACGATATCCGGTGGCAGGACTCACATTGACCCTAGTTCCTCGGATACTGCTAACTCTGTAAGTAGAACCTCCTAGTAAGAACACATCTCCATTTCTGAGACTTGATACGAAACTTGATGATAATTGACCAACCATTGTCCCATCTGAGGTGAATACTAGATAGTTATTATTAGGAGCAATTGTACCAATGTTTGTGTAGTAAATCATCTGTGCAAAACCACGTTTACCAAATTTATTATCTTCCCAATCTATCCAAATTCTACGTTCATCTTCTAGTAGATCTAGAACCTCTATGTAATCATCATAAGGAAGATTCCTATAAGGCCAAGAGGCAGAAGCTAAATTATATGCATCATCAATATCCCATTCTTTAATAATGGAAAGACCTATTAAAAATTGAGCTAATACATCAAGACAATTCTCAGGGAATTTTAGAATATCCATAGATCCTCTTAGAATACCTGTTTGTAAAGCCACTAACTCTAGCAAATCATGAGGAGATATTGGTAAAAATCTTGCACGTGGAAGGCCACCTACTTGGTGACCCGCTCTACCTATCCTTTGTAGTGCGGTTGCGATACTTCCAGGTGAACCTACTTGAATAACTAAATCAACAGAACCGATATCTATTCCCATTTCTAAGCTACTTGATGAAACTACACACCTTAGATAGCCATTCTTAAGGCGCTGTTCGACATCCAATCGTATTGCCTTATCCATCGAACCATGATGGCCCTCAACACCCAATAATCCTGCGATTTTTAATTTTTGAACTACTGTTTCAGTCATATTTCTTGTATTTACGAATACTAAAGTCGTTGTGTGTGCTTCTACTAATTCCTTAATCCGATCTACATTATGGTCTAATATTTCCTTAATTGGAGTGGAGGCAAATCTTGGAGTGGGCAAAATGATATCTAAGTCGAGGTCTCTGGAACCTGAAATTTTTGCAATGGAAACTTTTTGAGGATCTTTGTCGCTATCACGACTATCAGATGCAACCAAATACTCTGCGACCGCATCCAAAGGTTCCATTGTCGCGCTGATTCCAATTCTTTGGACATCAGAATCAATTACAGAATCCATCAATGCTAAACTCAATGAAAGATGAGTTCCTCTTTTAGTTGGGACTAAAGAATGCATTTCATCAATTATCATCCATTTCATATCATTAAGAATGGGCCTGAATCTTTTACTGGCTAATGCGAGTCCTAAAGATTCAGGAGTAGTAATCAAAATATGAGGTGGTTTTTTCAGCATTCGCTCTCTTTCTTTTTGCGGTGTATCTCCAGTCCTCAGACCTACTGTGATATCCTTGGCCCTAGATGGGAGATAACTTTCTTTAATTTCTGTTAATGGTCCTATTAAATTCTTCTGAATATCATTTGCAAGTGCCTTGATTGGAGAGATATACATACATTGTACAGAGTTTTCTAGACTTCCATCCAAAGAGCGACTGACTAAATCATTAATTACTGTCAAGAATGCTGTTAGAGTCTTACCTGAACCAGTTGGTGAGCAGAGTAACAGATGTTCTCCATCCATTATCTTTGGAATTGCAACTTTCTGCGGATGTGTGAAATCAGGGAACTTATCCTTGAACCAATTACGTACGGGTGGACACAACTTTTCTAGGAGTTCTTCAGACTCCATCAAGTCATGTACGTATTCAATAACTGGCATTTAAAATACACCGCGACCCGAAGCGTATCGATTGAGTACTTATAATGTTGGATTAATTCATCAACATATACATGTGAAAAATAAAAATTTGAAAATCCCTGAAAACACTAAATAACCAATTTTTATTCTAATCAACTAAGGATGGCTTGAAAGGTAAACACTGATTCAAACGTCTATCATATGACTGATGAGAAGCGTATTGAGAGACTCTCAGCAATGCTGAAAAGAAGAGGTATTGTACTTCCTGCTTTCGAGATATATGGCGGTGTTTCAGGATTAATTGATTATGGTCCTGTGGGGGCTTCGATTAGAAGGAGAGTGATTCAAAATTGGATTGAACATTGGACCGTAAATGGAGATATTGTGGAAATAGATTCACCTACAATTACACCTGAAAATGTATTGGTCGCAAGTGGCCATGTTGGTGAATTTAATGATTTAATGACACAATGCGAAAACTGTTCTAGCGCTTTCAGAGCCGATCAATTGGTAGAAGGATATCATCCAAATCCAGACATACTAGGTTCGGAGGAAATTGATGTTATTTTGAGTTCAGAAAAAATAAGTTGTCCGAATTGTGAAAAATCACAGTGGACTCCTTCGAAACCGATGAATCTAATGTTTGGAACAAAGATAGGAGCCATGAAATCTAGTAGACAAGCATATATGAGACCTGAAACCGCTCAGGGAATGTTCATGCTCTTTCCCTCATTATACAGGCATTTTAGGCAGAAATTACCATTTGGAGCCATTCAAACAGGCAAGGGATATAGGAATGAAATAAGCCCTAGACAGGGAATGATTAGATTAAGAGAATTTAATATGGCAGAGTTAGAATATTTTATAGATCCTGAAAAACCACCTTTAGTCGACTTGTCTATGAATACTGAGAAGATTTCTCTGATACCTGATCCAAATGGGAATAAACATAAAGAAGTTAAAATGACTTTCCAAGACGCTATCGATAATAATGTGATTAAAGATAGTACCGTAGGTCTATTCTTATCGAGGACATGGGATTTCCTAGTTAGAGTAGGAATTAATCCTTCCAAAATAAGATTCAGGCAGCATGAAGGTAATGAAATGGCCCATTATGCTGAAGATTGTTGGGACTGTGAGATTCTAGGAGAGCATGGTTGGATTGAATGCGTAGGGATTGCAAACAGGACTTGTCATGACTTACTATCACATGAAAAACACTCTAACTCAAGTTCATTGAGAGCTTGGAGAGAATTTGAAGAAGTGAAAGTTGAAAATAAAGAAATCCTATCACCTAAAACTTCAGTCCTAGGGCCAATGTTTAGAGCTAGAGCGGGTCTAGTCCTAGCAGCTCTGGAAAATTTGAGTCAGTTACCTGATAACTTACCATTTAAATTAGAACTGAGTGATGGAACTAATGTAGAGATTACTGAACAGATGGTAGAAAAGAAAATGGTTCATAATAGCATTGCAGGAGAATGGTTCACACCACATGTAATAGAACCTGCTTTCGGTATTGATAGAATAATTTGGCATATCTTAGATCATGCTTATGAAGAAACAGAAAAGGAAGGAGAAAATTATAATCTGCTCAAATTAAAAGAATCTGTAGCACCTGCAGATGTCATTGTTTTACCCTTATTTGAGAAAGACGGGATGGGGATGGCAGCAAGGAAACTAAATTCACAAATTAATCAAATAAAGGGTATCAAATGTCTTATTGACTCAAGTAAATCAATTGGGAGGAGATACGCTAGAGCAGATGAAATTGGCGTTCCTTGGGCGATTACTGTTGATCACCAATCACTCGAGGATAATACTGTTACAATAAGAAGAAGAGATGACCAAAAACAAATTCGAGCTGAGATTAATGAACTGTTAATATTAATAAACTCGAATATGGTTTCAACATTATTTTGAATAATCTTCAATAAGCGCCAACTTAAGCAAGTCTCGTGGCAGAGCACTTGGTTGAAGATTGGACCGAAAGATATAGGCCTACTTCAATACAAAAAATGGAAGGTAATGGTACTCAGCTAAGAAAAATCAGAACCTGGTTAGAACAATGGGACTCAACCAATCCACCTGAGAAAAAAGGAATATTACTTTCAGGCCCACCAGGAGTAGGTAAAACAACTCTGGCAAAAGCAATCGGCAATGAAAAGGGTTGGACAGTTATAGAACTGAATGCTTCTGAAGAAAGAAACGCTGCTGCTATTAGAAAAGCCGCTACTAGGGGTTCTCAACACATTTCATTAGATCAATTTTCGGGCGATAAGAAGAAAAATGGTAGAACTCTGATTCTATTAGATGAGGTTGACCATTTGAGTGGAAGTTTTGCTGAACTTAATGATGAATCAATTGAGAAAAGAATCAGTGGAGATGAGGAGAAGTTAAAGGGAGATTCTGGCGGTAAAGCCGAATTAATTAACCTTCTAAGAAAGACTAAACAACCTATAATTATGACATGTAATGAACCAATGAAATTGTGGGGAAGTGGTAGAAGTTGGAAGAAAAATAAAAATCGTGTACTAAAACTTGCTGAACAAATAATGTTCAAGAGAGTAGAAAAAATGAATATGCGAAAGATTTCAAGAAGAGTTTTGGATGCAGAAGGATATTCGATAGATCCAGAAGCGCTTGAAGCTCTAATAGGTGGAAATCCTGGAGACCTAAGGGCATTAGTTAGAGATTTACAAGCAGTTTCAGTTATTTCAGGTGAGCATATTGATCTGGCAGCAGTTAGAGACTTGGCCTCAGTAGCAGTTAGAGATTCTCAAATAGACGTTTTCAAGGCATTACAAGCAGTTTACAAAAGTAAATCGGGTAAAGATGCAGGGAAAATACTACTTAATTCAGATAAAGATCCGGACCAAATGATATCTTGGTTTACTTGGAACAATCAAAGTGTATTTGATAATAGGACACTGGAGGAATTAAGCACAGCAATGGTCAGTGCAGATAGGGCCTTAGCTACAAAATACAAGAACAGAGCGTATAGGTCTTGGTATTGGGGTTCGGTACTATCCGCGCAAGCAGCGGTTGCAATGAAGCCTATCGACTCTGCAAGAGACCCCTTTATCACATATCCAAATTTCCTTAGAAGAGGTGGTTCTGGTATTAGAAGTTCAATTATTGATAATTTAAGTAAACAATTAGATACTAGTAAGGCATCTATTAGAGAAGAATTGTGGCCCAATCTATTAGCAGTTCATGATTCAGAAATTGGAGGCGACCCCCTGGATTTATCATTATCAAAAAAACTAAATTTAACTCTTGATGACCACTTGTCACTCTATGGAATTGCTAAGTCAAAGCCAATAGGAATGAAAATTATTGAAGCATTCAATGAAGAGATTGAGGAAGATAATAATGTCTTAGATCAAGACATTAAGTTCGATTCAGAAGAGAAAGTTGAAGAAGAAAATATAGAACCTTCGGGGACTCAATTCACACTTGATTCATTCTGATTAATGAGCATCTGACCAAGTTTTTGGATGTAATAAAACTAACACGGTTAGTAACTCAAGACGACCAAACCACATTAGGATTGACGTCCAGAATAGAGTTACTTCACCCATACTTGACCACGTTGCAGTAGGACCATATGAACCTAAAGCAGGACCTGTATTTCCAAGAGAAGACACAACTACTGAGAGTACATCATCTAAACTCCAACTTGGTTCTAGGAATGAAATGAACAACATTGAAGACATTGCAAGAACTAACCAAGCGCTTATCATCCCTAACACGATAAATACTTGTTCTTCATCTATCACTTCTTCATTTACCCTCATTGCAATAACTTTCTTTGGCTGAATAATACGCAATACTTCTCTCTTAGCCAGTTCGAAAGCAATACGGATACGGAGCACTTTGAGACCACCTCCTGTTGATCCGGCCGAAGCCCCAATTATCATCAATAATAGTAGTACGAATTGACTGAATACAGGCCATGTTGAAAAATCAGTTGAGGAATAACCAGTACTAGAAATAGAAATTGCCTGAAATGCTGTATGTCTTAAAGTCTCTAGGAAACTGTAACCATAATTGTCGGTCCGAAGAAGATTTACTGACATTGCAATCCATGCTACTAACACAATTAATAGAAACACTTTCAATTCTTCATCTTTCAATGCCTCTTTTGTTCTACCCGCAATGAAAAGATGGTAAAGACTGTAATTAATACATGTCAGTAACATAAACACCATTACAATGGATTCAATCAAAGCAGAATCAAACTCAGTAATTCCCGCATCAGTAGTACCAAAACCACCTGAGGCAAGAGTTGTCATTGAATAATTGACAGAATCAAAAATCGACATGTCTCCTACATAATACAATAACCCTAGTTCAAAAGCAGTGAGAACGCTATAAATTAACCATAATCTTCTAGCTGTGGACTGTAGATTAGGACTTAATCGAGATAATGATGGGCCGGTTAATTCAGCTCTTGCTAGATTCATTCCACCTCCTAAAACACTAGAAAATATCATTAAACCGAGCATAATTACTCCAATACCTCCAAGCCATTGGGTCAAAGAACGCCATAGGATGATACTCCTTTTTTGCTCCGCTATACAGTCTAAATCCTCTCCAACCATATTTTCTAAAGCATTTATACATACAGGACTTACAGATGAATCAATAACTGTTGCTCCAGTAGTTGTGAAACCAGACATCGATTCGAACCATGAATACAGTAGTCCACGAAGAATTTCTATAAAGCCTACGTCACCGAAATGATAGGGTCCATAGAAGGTCCCTCCAAGCCAGAAAGGCATAGAACCAAGAAGAATTACCGGAATCCAACCCAATGCTACTGAAGCGAAAGCTTCCCTATCTCTAACTCTTTGATGACTAGTATTTTTCTTTGATCGGAATATAAACCATTGACTGACCAGTACAGCGATAATTATTGGGATTAAGTATGTTTTAATTGCATAGTCTTGACCTTCGGTGAAGAAGCTGAATAAACCAACTAAAGATAGGGGGACGCAAACTACTCTAATCGTCCAACCTAATACTAAACCAATTACATCCCAACGCATTATTAGTTCTCCAAAGACCTCTCAACTCTTTTTATATCGGATTTTTCTAAGAAAATATAAATTTTATCTGACATCTCAAGGCTTTCAACTTGATTCGGAATTTGGACCTCGACGGCTCCTTCTTCATTTATTCTCTCAATCATTACAATCCTACAACCTATTTTGTTCTCGGCATCAGAAATACTTCTACCAACCAAATTATTATCTGAACTTAATGTAGCAGACATAGAAATTAATTCAGGTATTGTTGGTATCGATTGGTAGGCACCTGGTACATTCATATGGATTGATTTGAGTATTGAGGTGACTGTCACTAAACGCCTACTAATTGGTCTAGTTAATCCAATTCTCTGTACAGCTTCAACTAGTGCCCTGTCATTTAGAAGTAAACCTGTTCTTGAAACACCTTTATCTTTAGCACGCATTGAAATTGCGATGTTAAGGTTATCATCATCAAGTGCAGCTACCGTGATATCTTGTTGATCTATACCTAACTCTCTCAACAAATCCTCATCTTGAGGGTCTCCATGAATAACATCTAATCTTTTATTGATACCTATTTGTGAACCTACTAATTCGTTAGCTAAATCTAAATCGGGCTCAATTACCACTACTTCAGAGCCTATCTCTAGGTAGTGTTTGGATAATTTATTTCCGAATTGTGTAGCTCCAAAAATAGCCACTTGAGGTTTCTCTGGGAGTTCTGGATCAATACATCCAATGGCTTTAGTAATTTGTCCGAATTGTGATGTGGAACGGGAAACAAAAACGAGAGTGTCCCCTTCTGAAATTACTTCCTCACCCGTAGTTAATTTCCCGCCACCTTCACTTAAAGAAATCGCATAAATGGATGGTAGGTCTACAAAAATATTTCCGGCTTCACTAGTTTTAACACCGATTAAAGCTGATTTAGATGTCACTTCTACTGAAGAAATCCAAGAGTTATCTCCAAATGCAAGTATTTCATCAATTGAGGGAGCAAGCAGTCCCGCAGCTAATTGTTCTACAATCTCATCGGAGGCACATACAATATGATCTGCACGTGTCCATTTTTCGAGTGGCCCAGCACCTTTGTTTAAGTTCATTAAATCCGGATTACTAATTACTGCAATTGCAGTTAACCCTGATGCATTTCGATCGCCCACTCTTTCACTGTAGACTCTCTTAGCGAATGCACATGAAAGAAGATTTATTTCATCATTGTTTGTTGCCATTACAATAATCTCTGCATCATTAATCCCTGCTCTTAGAAGAGAGTCCCTAGACAGAACCGAACCAGTCACTAATAAGCAGTCTAATGATTGAGATTCATTTATTGCGCTTGGGTTAGGATCGATTAGAGCTACGCTTCTTTTTTCTTCCCTAAGAGCTTCAGCGACTCCTCTGCCGACCTCGCCAGCACCTGCGATAATTACTCTCATTATTTCACCTGCCTTAATAGAACAGATATAATCATACTTATTCGACCATTCTAAATGTAATGATTAAGCAATATTTTGCAATTTTTCATCAAAGTTATTCTTCACTATCAATATCCAGTAATTCTTGAGTATTTTTTACTCTTTCTCCACGCACTCTATTATCAGCTGCAATACGGATTTTTTCATCTTGACGTATAGTTCTACGGAATGCTTGTGAGGCAGCTGGAGTCATACCTAATGGTAGCCATTTTGTTTGAGCAGTTGGCCAGTAATAGAAAATTACAGTTGAAAAAAATATGATTATCAAAGGTTGCCATAAAACGAATATCAAGCCAAGAATTAGCACACCTCTACACAAAGTACTGACATAGAAAGTTTTGAAACGTGTAGATGTTAAAATCCCCACACCTTGGTATGTAGAAATTAACGCATTTCCAAGACATGCAATAACTGCTATAGAAAGAGCAATTAAAATAGAAATGATATCAAAGCCTGAAAAGTCAGAAGTTAATTCAGAGTTAAAAAGTCTTACAATTAAGACTGAAGTAAACATAGCCCCCATCCCTAAACCTAATGTCCATCCATAAGGGGTTGATGATCGTAAGGCTACAATTTTTGGCCTACCAAGTAAAAATAAAACTAATGCAGATTCGGATGCACCAATTAGTAATGAAACAAAAAATGCAGTGAGGATATTTAGTTGAGATTCAATTACTCCGAATTTTAATATCATTTCATCAGATGCTACAGCAAATACCATTCCTGAAACTATACCAAATAGAAGATATTTGAATGCCCCAGCCATATCATAAAAACCAGTCATCTTTGCTATGATGCCTCTCCATCCAATATACACACCCAATAAGCCAATTGCAAAGGCAAATTGCATCTGTGGTAGTGTTATCCCAGCTGCATCCATGATTGGCGATAGGGTTGTACCTTTCAGTTCACCGTCTCCAATAACCTTCAAACCACACTAACATTACCCGAGGTTGTGGCACTCGAAGGGTTCAAGAATCGAATTCTTGGTTCGGTTGGTTTATTGAAGGGTAAAAGGAAGGTCGATGAAGAATCTGTAAAGGACCTTAGTCGCTCACTTAGAAGAGCCTTATTAGAAGCCGATTTCAACGTAAGGCAAACAAAAGAAATTACCGAAAGAATAGAAAGAAGGATGCTAGAGGATGAAAAACCTCCTGGATTGAAATTAGAAACACATGCTATGAATCTAATTTATTCAGAATTAGTAAGAATTCTAGGCCCTCCAAGGGAAATTAAACCACATAATGAGACTATACTGATGGTTGGTCTATATGGTCAAGGAAAAACTACTACAACTGCAAAAATGGCGGATTGGTGGAGAAGAAGACACGGAGTTAAAGTTGGAGTTATTGAAGCAGACGTTCACCGACCTGGAGCTTATCAACAATTATGTCAATTATTAGAAGGCACTAATATAGAAGTTTATGGAGAACCTGATGAAAAAGATGCTTCTAAAATTGTTAAAAATGGTCTAAAGAAAGTAGGAAATTCAGATGTTGTAATTATTGATACAGCAGGTAGAGATAGTTTGGATGACGAATTACGTCAAGAATTGATAAATATAGCAGAGATTGCTAATGCTACAGAAAGATTCCTAGTTATTGATGCGCAAGTAGGACAAGCGGCAGGTAAAGTTGCACAAACATTTCACGATTTAGTGGGAGTAACTGGAACTATAGTTACGAAATTAGATGGTACAGCCAGAGGAGGCGGAGCGCTTTCAGCAGTAGCAACTACTGGTGCACCAATTGTATTCGTTGGAGAAGGAGAACAGGTAAAGGATTTGGAAAAATTCGAATCTGATAGGTTTATTTCTAGGCTTTTAGGAATGGGTGACATTAAGGGACTGATTGATTTAGCACCTGGAGATCTTGATCAAGAAGAAGCAATGAGATTAGCCCAAAGATTGATGTCAGGAAGATTTACACTAACTGACATGTATTCTCAAATGGAAATGATGAGTAAAATCGGCACTGTTGACAAGCTTATGTCTCATCTTCCCGATACTATGTTTGGAGGGATGGGGGCTCTTGGAAGAGGTCAGAAAAAACAAATGCAACAGAATCTAGAAAAATATAGAGTAATTATGGATTCTATGACTCAACAGGAAAAAGATGAACCATTATTACTGAAGCATAGTAGAATTAAGAGGATAGCAAAAGGTTCTGGATGTACAGAAAAAGATGTTAAAGATTTAATCGGTCAATGGAACAAATCTAAAAAGATGATGAAAGGTATGAAAGGAGATAGGAAAATGCGAAGACAAATGCAATCTATGATGAATGTCGATGACGTAGATTTTGACCTTGGGTGATTCTTTGAAGCGCTTTTACGCAATTATAGGACACAGAGCACCCAGTTCAGGTAAACTGAATCTTAATGATTTGCCGGGTTCGGGAAGAATGGATGTCTTGGTTAGAGCCATTAATTCTACGCTTTTTATTTCCCACGGTATAAGAAACGATTCGCTAATCATTTTACATCTACAGGGTGGTGAGGGGCCTGACAGAAGAATCTTATTTGATGGGACTACATTAGCAGGAGTAAGGCCTGATGAAAGATCAATTGCAGGACAAATAAAGGCCATAATGAAATTACCAATTCCTCCAGTAGGTCGTTTTCAAGAAATCACACAAGGTATTTTTCACTCTGGGGGAGACATTACAGATACAATTGAATCATGGACTAAAGAAAATGTGGAAATTAATATCTTAGATGCGAATGGAACTAATATCACAGAAAAAAATATTGTTGAGAAAATTGGTATTATTCTTTCAGATGATTTACCTTTCAATGAGTATGAAAAAGATATTCTTGATACATATGATAAAATATCATTGGGAGAAAAATGGTTACAGGGACATTCTTGCATAGCTATTACTCAATATGAATTAGATAAGCTTTAACTTAACCAGCAAGGCAGACCATTTTCATCAGATTTTGTCGCTGCATCTAGAACATCTCTGGTAATTCCTAATGGATGATTAACTGGCCATGAAGAGATTGGAGATATAGCATATTCAGCTGAATTCACAGAGAAACAATCAGTCCCGGGAATTTCTTCATCTACTATTTCTGCTGCACCAACCTCAAATGCCATAGAACCATCTTCTAAATCGTGACTTTTTATCGCATTTCTATACCAACGAGAACCTAGAGATACAGTATTGTAATCCCCATTCCATTTAACTGGTGCATTGAGATTCAGAAAGATATTTCCAAGGGCGAAATTTTCCCTTATATATTCAAGACTGGGATTCAATTCTATTACTGATTTCGAACCATTCTTCCTAAGGAAGTCTGATGGTACCTTAGGTAAAAAATCAAGGCAAGATTGCATTATTTTTATTGCACCTTTAACAGAGTATTCAAAATTACTATGTTCATATGTAGCCAAACTTACTGCTATTGATGGTAACCCATAGAGTGCACTCTCTCTCGCAGCAGAAACCGTTCCTGAGTGCATAATATCGATTGAGATATTTGGTCCTTGATTTACTCCGGAAATACACATTGTTGGCATTAATTCAGGTTCTAACATACCTATCCCACCATCAAGTGCTGCAATTACACAGTCACACGGTGAACCATCAAGAGAATACATTTTCAGAGGAATTGTTATGTCTGATTGTAATTTATCAGCGATATCTTGCCTATTTCTGACTTTTAGTTTTTTACGAACAGAAATACGCATACCTGTAGCAGATTGTTCGGTAGATGGTGCTAAAACAAAAAGAGGAAAACCCTCAATATTTAATTGCCTAATTAACTCCTGAATTCCAGGAGCTTCAATACCATCGTCATTTGTGATAAACAATACTGGTTTACTCATATCATTCGGAGGAACCATTAGTTCATGAAGGCGATTCATCACGAGTTTGTTCATTCGCCTCTTCAAATTTCACTAATATTGCTCCAATTAGCATCATAAAACCTCCTATCACGGTCCAGATACCTAATGAAATTTCACCATTCCAAATATAACCGATAAATCCTCCAATGACTGGTTCAAATAACAAAGCAATAGAGACTATTAGCGGAGAAAACCAGCGTAATACAGCATTTATTCCCGTATGCCCAAGTAAACCTGGACCTAATGATAAGTAGCCAACCCATATTAACCAACTAATATCAATCCATCCAAATACTGAAACTTCAGGTACGACTTGAGAAAAACTGGTACCTTCAAGAATTAATGATGTGGGTGTTAACCATAATGATGAAAGAAAAGTTACTGGAAAGGCATAAATGAAGAGTGGCATATTTCTTTCAGATCTTAGATACCTTCCTGAGAATAGATAGCCTACAACTGTCATTGCACCAATAAATGCAAATAAATTTCCTATCAAAGTTACTTCACCACCAGAATCAATGTCTTTCAAAGTTAAAGCTGCACCAAAGAAACCTATGGATGCACCAAGAATATGCCCTCTTCTAATTTCTGAACCTAAAATAGGCATTAAAAGAACTACAACTAATGGATGACTGGTAACAAAAAGAAGACTATGCACTAAACTTGTATGATCTAGTGACCATACCCAAGAACCAAAATGTGCTGCTAGAAAAATACTTGATACTAATATAATCAGGATATCTTTCAATACGAAAATACTTCTATCAATGTTATATAATTGATAAATAAAACCAGGTAATAGAATTAACGCTGTCCCTTGCATTCTCCAAGATGCACGAAGAATAGGAGGGACTTCAGTCATTGATTGGAGAACAGCACCAGCACTTGAGACTGCAAATAATGCTACAAAAAGTAGTACCCATGCACTCCTAGGCGTAGAAACTTGAGCAGAATTCACAACATGACCTCTGAATCATGCAAGAGCTTCAAAGGCTTAACTTAACCTATGAAGAAAGTAGTTAGAGATATTATCTCTAATGATCTCTTGTAATTCTATAGCGTCCCATAGCTTCCATCCACTGAATTTCTCCACCAGACTCTAAATTCATTTCTGGATCTAAAGGGAGAATCAGTGTAGAGTACGTTTTGCTATCCATAGCATGAACCTCTGTACCCTGAATATGAGTGATAATTGCAGAACCTTTCTCAATAACAGGGACATAGATATTATCTGTAACTGTCCCTACATGGCTTCTTTTTTGGCCAGTAAAAATATCCTCTAATTCAATTCTTGCTTTGGCTGAACCGTGCTTTCCAGGTTTTGATTTAGACATGCTTAGAATTTTGTAAGCACTTTCTTCTAAAGCCACATAACGTCCAACTTTTAGTGTTCTAATTTCTACTCTATTGGTGCCTGGCATGTATATCAAACCAAGTGGTTGGACAGCACCTTATCAGTATTACCCGAAGTATTGCTCAGATAGAGCGTAAAAAAATTGGACCTAAGCCGGGAGCAAAAGCTCCCGACTCAGGTTCTACGTCCGACTAAATTAGATTTAGTCGTCTCTGCGGCGGCCGATTAGAGCAGCACCGATTAGAGCGATAGCAGCGAATAATGCAGGGAATCCTGGTACAGATTCACCGAATCCAGGCTCCTTTCCGCCATCATCTTGGGCATCTGGTCCGTCATTGTCATCTAAGTCAAGAACGTCACATATTCCGTCTCCATCGAAGTCAGAAGGTACAGATGATGAATCCATGCTGTCAGATCCACAAGAATCTTCTACATCATCACTTACATCATCACCGTCATCGTCAGTATCTTCATTGTTACCGATTCCATCTCCGTCAGTGTCATCCCACTCGGATGCATCTGTTGGGAATTGATCAGTATCATCTGCGTCACCGTCTCCGTCGTCATCGCTGTCAGCATTGTCTCCAAGACCGTCACCATCTAGATCGTTAGATTCTGATGGGTTCATTGGGAATGCATCGTCTACATCATCAACTCCGTCACCATCATCATCTGCATCAGAATTGTCACCTTGACCATCTCCGTCAGTGTCAACCCACTCAGTTGCGTCGGTTGGGAATGCGTCAATACCGTCATTGACACCGTCTCCGTCATCATCTGCATCGGAGTTATCACCTTGACCATCCATATCCAAATCCTCGGATTCTAGTGGATCTAATGGGAACATATCATCCACATCGTCAACTCCGTCACCATCGTCGTCAGTGTCTGTGTTGTCACCAACACCATCTCCGTCGTTGTCTGAACTCTCGGATGCGTCTAGTGGGAATGGATCACTTACGTCAGCTACTCCATCACCGTCATCATCTGGATCTACATTGTCTCCAAGCATATCGCCATCTGTGTCAATGCATTCAGATGCATCCATTGGGAATGCATCATCAGCATCTAGACATCCATCGTTATCATCGTCAGTATCAGCATTGTCTCCAGTGCCGTCACCATCGTTGTCGTTGGATTCACTAGAATCTAGTGGGAACGCATCCAGGCCATCGGTCACAGTGTCGTCGTCATCGTCAGAATCAGCATTGTTTCCAATACCGTCTCCATCAGTATCTATTGCTTCACTGCTGTTCATTGGGAATGCATCCACATCGTCATTGAAACCGTCATTGTCATCATCAAGGTCAGTAATATCACAAACCATGTCCATGTCATAATCAGCAGGCATATCATTGATGTCAAGACTGTCAGCACCACATGTAGCTTCGTCAGAATCTGACCAACCATCATTGTCGTCATCATCGTCAACCGTGTACATTGACACATCACAAGCGGATCCATTCAGCATGCTAGCACCAAGGCTGTCTGTCATACCGTCACCGTCTGTGTCTAGACCGACACAAGGATCAACTGGATCTAGGTCCATGTCGTCATTTACTCCGTCATTATCGTCATCAAGATCAGCATTAGTTATACCTTGAGGGACAGACATTGTAATATCATCAATCCATGCAGTGTCTGCATTGCTGCTTACACTACCATCTTTCCAGTAATTCCATGTGAAAGTGTGCGACCCAGCGTCAACAGTTCCAGTGTAGATACCATTAGCTAAACCAGACCAGCGCATCTCGAATCCTGTAGACCTCTGGCAGTTTGCATCATTATCGATACAGAATACCAAGAAATCCCATCCAGATTCAGATGATACTGAATAAGCGAATGAGTAAGATGCTGCGTCATTAATTCCGTCTCCATCTGTATCTGTATCATTAACCATATTAGTTAAGGAAACTACCATTCCAGAAGCAGAGCTACTTACACCCTGATTCGATGACATAGCAGAGTAAAGTCCAGATATTGGTGAACCGCTATCTGCTGTCATTGGATATGTAGCCAGACTTGATGTTTGCCAGATTCCTGAAACTGATCCACTCTCGAAGTCTCCAGTGAATGGTGGAGGTCCTGTGTAATCAGGTGTTCCGTCACCATCTGTATCAACCCAAGCAGTTCCATCTAGTGGGAACGGATCGACGTCATCCAGTACGTTATCACCATCATCATCAAGGTCAGCATTGTCACCAATTCCGTCACCATCGAAGTCAGAAGTTTCTGAAGGGTCGTTAGGGAACGCATCTGATGTATCATCAACACCATCGTTGTCGTCGTCAGTGTCTGCATTGTCACCAATTCCATCATTATCTAGATCTGTTTGTTCTGTCGGATCTAATGGGTACAGGTCATTCAAGTCGAATGTTCCATCATTGTCATCATCAGTATCTTGGTTGTCACAGAATCCATCGCCATCAGTGTCTATCTGCTCGTTAGCATCATAAGGACAAGCATCTGTTAGATCGTCTACACCATCGCCGTCGTCGTCTAAGTCCTCTGTCAGAGTTGTTGTACATCCTGCAACTATAGTATCAGGTAGTCCGTCACTGTCAAAGTCATTTGCTGCGCATAGGTCAAGTGGCCATACATCGTTGATATCTAATGTGCCGTCTCCGTCATCATCAGTATCTGCATTGTTACCAATTCCATCTGAATCTGTATCGTCCCACTCTGCGTCATCTAATGGGAACGGATCGTCGACGTCATCGTCTTGATCGTTGTCATCATTAGTATCCTCAATTAGAGAAGTTGTACAGTCAGTCACTATTGTGTCAGGTGAACCATCACCATCTGTATCTGTATCCGCACACTCATCCATTGGGAAAGCATCAGATGCGTCAAGAGTCAAATCGTTATCATCGTCAGTATCAGCATTGTCACCTGTACCATCAGCGTCATTATCTCCCCATTCATTTACATCATCTGGGAACACATCCACACTGTTTGCATAGCTGTCACCATCTCGATCTGAATCTAATGCATCACAAGTGAAGTCACTGTCCATATCTGCTGGAGTACTTGTTGCATCCAAAGGTAGTGATGAAGATGCATAAGAACCGCTATCATCACAGTTTGTTGTCTCATCTAAATCGGAGTAACCATCGTTATCGTCATCATTATCAACAGCTGTTCCCGCTGTTGTAACACTTGGTACTGTTGTACCAGAAATGTATGTATAAGATGCTTCTAGAGATTGTCCACCATCACTGTACGAATCGAAGATTTGTACAGTGTACGAACCAGCAGTATCGTATGTGACTGATACGGTGTCTACGCCAAAGCCATATGGCCCGTATGAATCTGTAGTACTATCAGGCAATGTTACAACCATTGAGCTTTCAGTGCCATAGAAATCGTGTGTGAAAGCAATATCCAGTGTTTCACCAGCAGGTAATGTGAATGTACATGAAGGGTCTGTAGCTGAACCGAAGCTGTAACCATTACCGTTTGTCATCGAACATAGACCTACAGTTGTGTAAACATAAACTGTAGAGTTAGGGTCAATATAGTCTGTTAGACCATCACCATCTGTATCATACCATGCTTCAACATCAAGCGGGAACTGATCTTCAGATGAAACTACAGTTACTGATTGTCCACCATCTCCCCAAGAATCCGTTATTTCTATTGTGTATGAACCCGCAGTATTGTAAGTCCAGGTGTAGGTGCTTGAACTGCTAAATGAGCCCATGTCTACTCCATTGATAATCAAGCCTGCCTCATAGCCATAGCTGTAGGTATTCAGTGTAATTGACATTTGACTACCAGCACCTAGAGTAAATGTTTCTTCAATACTAGAGAAACCAACATATTGGCCACCCATTACCC
>Ga0228641_1000005_pt1 | contig 91501 bp, 85 predicted proteins | sample 52DmetaG_FD_186022 | JGI IMG/M metagenome (GOLD analysis project Ga0228641, IMG submission 186022) | Seawater microbial communities from Monterey Bay, California, United States - 52D | ecosystem: Environmental > Aquatic > Marine > Coastal | place: USA: California | collected 2016-10-17 | reverse complement strand
TCATTAGCTTCCACTTCTTCATCTGTTGCTGCTCTAATTCCTCCACCATCTAAATCGATAACTCTTGTATTATTATCATCCATCCTAGCGGTCCCATAATAATCCTCGGGGTAGAAAAGGGAATATGTGGCTACCATATTTTGTACCTCTATTTCAACATCTTTTAAGTCCCATGTGTCGATACCTGCTGCTCTTAAATCAGCAGTCATTCTCTCGATTCCAGTATGAATATTTTGTTCATTTTTACCGCCAGTACAAACTGCTCTTCCTGATCTGAACATCAGTATTGCAAGTTTCGGGTCGACTACTCTGTAAACGACTCCAGGGAATTGTTCAGGTTCGTATTCACAATTCAATTGAATTGCGATATCCGGAAGGTCTAGTTCTTCCGCAACTCTTGTTGATGCAACTACATTCACTACAGTTAGGCGTTCTTCGTCACTAAGCATACCGCTCGCACTTATGTTTACTTTATAAAGAATAGTTGTCATTAAAACGAATTAATTAAAAATTAATTTCCATTTTTCTTGATATGAACTCCGCTGGAGCCGAATTTTGAGATTAATGGCTTACCACCACATAATTCAATTTCTTGAGCTACTCTAGTGGGGTTATCTGTTAGAGCAACCATGCATCCTCCACCCCCCGCCCCTGTAAGTTTCGATCCAAATGAATGTGGTCTTGTTGCGGAGACCATTAGGTCTAACAAATCACTACTAACTCCTAATTTTTTTAACTTTTCATGACAACTATCCATTGCCATTCCAACTGCTTCCAGATTCCCCGCTTTCAATGCAGTAAGACCTGCAATAGTAATATTTTCAATTGATTCCATTTCATTATAAAGTTCAGGATTTTGTTTCAATCTTTCTGCAACACCTGAAACCATTTTACCTGTGGGCGAAGATTGTCCTGTGAAACCTAGGACTAACCATGATCGATTAATATTCTCATGTAATTCTGCATGATGAATTGACCAACTTCTTTTCCCTTCAGGGGTCACAAGACTAGTGTCAAAAACATGTTCCAATGTATCTATTTTCTCTCCTGAAACTACAACACATCCTCCAAGTGAGCTTGCTGCAGAATCAGTTGGGCTAGCTCTTCCTTCTTGAGTAGCAGCTTCAGCTGAATGTCCTATCTTTGATAATTTAATCAAATCTATTTCTTTATTAGGTTTAGTAAATTGGTGTAGTGCTGCCCCCATAGCATTCGAAAGTGCAGCACTTGATCCAAGTCCTGCTCCAGAAAATAAATCTGACTTAACATTGATTCTCAAAGGCTTTCCTTCATAATTAAAAAGGTCTTTTATGATATGTTGTATGTGTGGGTGCTTGTTAGGATCGAATCTTTCAAATCCATCTGTATTATATCTATTATTTATTTCCCAATCCTCAGATTCTTCAATTGTAATTTCAACTCCAGAATCGATGGAAACAGCAACAGCAGGGTGTCCATAAACAACCGCATGTTCTCCAAATAAAATACACTTACCGGGTGCGAAGGCAGTAGACACAGCCTGTCGGTAGAGGGGATAGGAAATTAGTATTGGGTATGTTCTATCAATCGGTTAATTGAAAGTACTGTTTCTCTTCCGAGGCGTGTTAGCTTATCGCCAAGTCGGGAGAAATGGATTATGGAACACCCTCTAGAGATGCAATATGGGCCAATAGATGGCTGGATAATCCTTCTTTTAATGGGAGGATTGTCAATATCATTTTTCCTATATCAAGTTATTAAGGCAACTAGATTAGTAATGCTAGGTGCCCCCGACAATCGTTTTGATTCATGGGGTTTAAGAATTAAAGAAATGCTAGTTGGTTGGTTAGGGCAAAAAAAAGTTCTTCGAGATAGAGTTGCAGGGACTATGCATGTACTCATGTTTTGGGGATTCCTAATGTTAGGGAGCGACATGCTTGATCTTGCTAGTGCGAATTACTTTTCTGAAAACTTGCTCCCTTCAATATTCAAGAATCCGTGGAATGGTATGGTGGAATTAGGTTATACGACTGCTTTGATAGGTGCTACAGCTGCATTGATTAGAAGGGTTGCTTTCACTCCAGAAAAACTCAAAGGGAAACCACAGCTAGAAGGAAATTTCATCCTTGTATTAATTCTGACTATTACATCTACTTCGTTTATTATTGAATCTCCAGAGAACCCTTCATCAATTTGGGAACCTATTGGGTATTGGGTATCAGATAGTTTAGATTTGAGTTCTAGTGTTATAGTCGCATCTTATTGGGCACATATGTTTGCAATTTGCTGCTTCTTGGTATTAATTCCGGTTTCTAAGCATATGCATTTAGTAATGGCGATTCCAAATGTTTTCTTCCATGACACAAATGCATTAGGAACTATGCGTCCTCTAGCCGTGGATGATAGTGGCAAAGCAGTTCCTTTGGAAGATTTGGATATTGATTCATTTGGTGTTAGTACTTTCGATCAATATACATGGAGACAAATTATTGATGGATGGTCATGTACATCATGTGCACGATGTCAGGATGTTTGTCCTGCTTACGAGTCTGGTAAAGGGCTCAACCCTATGCAGGTAATCCACGATGTTAGGGACTATGCTAATGAGCATGCTCCTATTTTATTGAAAGGTGAGAATCCCGAAGAAACTATGCTAGCACGAATAACTAGTGAGGCGGTTTGGGCATGTACAACTTGCAATGCATGTGTGGATATCTGTCCACTTTACATTGAACACGTCCCTAAGTTGACTGATCTAAGAAGAAATGCAATGATGGAAACTATGGAATATCCAGAAGAACTTAATGTTGCTATGGGTAATTTAGAATCCGCTTCAAATCCTTACGGTTTCGGACCACACGAGAGAGCAGACTGGGCTTCTGATTTAGATGTGAAAGTTGGTCAGCCTGCTGAATATATTTATTTCGTCGGTTGCGCTGCTAGTTTTGATGAAAGAAATCAAAAAGTAGCACGTGCAACAATTTCTTTGATGAAAGAAGCGGGATTAGATGTAGGAATTTTAGGGATGCAAGAAGGATGTTCGGGAGATCCGGCCAGGAGGGCGGGGAATGAATATCTTTTCCAAATGTTGGCTGAAACTAATATTATGACTTTCCAAGAATTAGGCGTCAAAAGAATTGTAGCATCTTGTCCACATTGTTTCCATACTCTAGGTAAAGAATATTCAGATTATGGTGCTGATGAACTCGAAGTATTCCATCATACCGAGATTATGGCAAAGTTACAAGAAGAAGGTAAACTCCCTGAATTTGATAAGGAAGGTAAGAGCATAACTTTCCATGATCCTTGTTACTTGGGTCGTATTGGAGATGTTATAGATGAACCTAGATCAGTTCTAGGTGGAGTTGACGTGGAGATTGAAAGACATGGAAAGGATTCATTTTGTTGTGGGGCTGGAGGTGCTCAAATGTGGATGGAGGAAGATTCAGATAAAAGAGTGAACAAAATCCGTGCAGAAGAAATTGCTGCAACAGGTTGTGACACAGTTGCTATCGGCTGTCCATTTTGTTCAGTTATGGTGAAAGACGGTCTCGATACAGTAGGCTCAGAGATGGATGTAAAAGATGTAGCAGAACTATTATGGGAACAGATTGTCGCCAGGGACAAAGAGATTCACTCTTCTGCAAGTTTAACAAATGATTGATAATTACAATATTAAACTTAATCACTCTCGTAAGCTCATGAGTAATGAGTTTAGATTCCTTGGCCTAACAATACCAAATTTAGCAATGCTTTCGGGTTCAATCCTGATCCTTTGGGGTTTCTTTTCTTATATCGCTAGTGATTCAGGCAGTATTACTGCTCTTATTCCTTCATTTTTTGGCGTTCCATTAATCATTCTTGGATTCCTTTCCATCAGAAATGAATCAAATAGACATCATTACATGCACGCTTCAATGATAGTAGCTTTAATTTCTGTATTAGGTGGCTTTAGAATTTTCCAAATTGAAGATGCTAGTAATCTTACATTAGCGTCCCATCTGATTCTTCTGGTAGTAGGCATAATTTTCATGATAGGCGGTATACTATCTTTCAGACATGCTAGAAAGTTAAGAGAATCACTTGGTGAATAGGTATGAAACCATTAATTGGCATAACTACTTCAGTGAATTTAAGAGATTATGAGACTCTTGGACAATCTGTTATAATGGTCCCAGAGAGTTATTCTAAGGCAGTTAAAGAAGCGGGTGGAATCCCTCTTTTAATCAGCGAATGTGGAGATTCTGATGAATTATTAGATGTTTTAGACGGATTGATAATTTCTGGAGGAAGGGATATTAATCCCGGACTTTATGGTGAAGAATTACATGAAAAAACTATTGATATTAACGAAAAGCAAGATGAATGGGAGAAGTCTCTAATTGAAGGCGCTATAGAAAGAGATATGCCAATGTTATGCATTTGCAGAGGTCATCAATTACTTTGTGTAATCAGGGGAGGAAAATTATTGCAACATCTTCCAACAACTAAAGGATTTGAGAAACACGGGGAAACAGGAGGAAAATGGTCTAATCACAAAATTAAATTAATTCCTGAATCGTTAATTTATGGTCTCTTGGGTGGAGAAGTAATCGGTAATTCAGGACATCATCAGGGTGTGTATGATGCTGGAGATTTGGATGTAGTAGGTAGAACCTCTGATGGACTAATAGAAGCAGTTGAATTACAGAGCTGCAGATTTTTAGTTTCAGTACAATGGCATCCTGAAATGTGCGGTCATGTAGAAATATTTGAAAGATTGATTCAAGTTTCTAGCCAGTGAAACAGTTTGATTATTAATCTAGGAGCGTAGCGCCATCTGTTTGTCTGCCTCTCGCCCAATAATTGGTATTACCTGCCCATCAAGACCGACTAAATGGGCTAAATGGGAACTTGACGCTGTAGTGTTGCCAACAACATATCACAAAATGGTAGTTAGATGTGGAGGAATCCCAATCTTGATCCCTCCTGGGTCAAGTGCAGAGATTATTGAAAGAATTGATGGATTGATTATTTCTGGTGGTCCAGATATTAGTCCAGAAATTTATGGGCAAGAAAATGGCAACTTTACTCTAGAAACATATCCTGAACAAGATATTTCAGAAATTGCTTTGATTAAATCTGCTATAAAAGAAAATCTTCCTTTGCTCTGTATTTGTCGTGGTTTCCAGTTATTATGTGCAATTCATAATGGGGTATTGTATCAACATCTTCCTGAAACAGATGGTTTTGAAGAACATGGAGGTTGGGATGGAAACGTCACTGAGCACGGAGTTGAAATTATAGCAGGTTCTAAATTAGAGGAAATTATGGGGAGTAAAATCATTGTCAATTCAACTCATCACCAGGGAGTTAAGGACCCTGGTTCACTAAAAGTTACTGCATTTTCTACGCATGACGGTTTAATTGAAGCTGTTGAATTGGATGAACTTAGTTTTGGTATAGGCGTTCAGTGGCATCCTGAAAGAATAGAACATGTTAGTTTATATCAAGCGTTCATAAATTCAGCGCGAGGTTCATGACTGTAATACCTCCACCATCATTTGATAGGATGACAATGCGGCTGTACGATACTCGTTCCCGAGTCAAAAGAATTTTTCAACCTCTTGTAGAGGGAGAAGTCGGAATTTATGTTTGTGGGATTACCCCCTATTCTCCTAGTCACATTGGTCATGCACGTCAAGCAATCGCTTTCGATATCATAATTAGGTGGTTTAGAAAGAGCGGTTATAAGGTTAATCATATTACAAACTTCACTGATATTGACGATAAAATCATAGCAATTGCAAATAATGAAGAAGTTAACTTCTTAGAAGTGGCAAATAGAAATATTGAGGATTATTTTGAGGTTATGAATTTACTCAATGTGTTACCCGCCGATGCATATCCAAGAGTAACTGAAACTATACCTGAAATAATTTCTATGATATCTAGTTTGGTAGCAAGTGGTAATGCATATGAGTCCTCTGATGGTGTTTACTTCGAAATCAATAGTGCACCTGAAAAATATGGCCAATTAACGGGCCAAACTCTAGAAATGGTTCAGGAAGGTGCAGGAGGTAGAGTAACAGAAACAGGCTCTGGAAAAAGGAATCATAGAGACTTCGCATTGTGGAAGTCTGCCAAGGAAAATGAACCATCTTGGGATAGCCCATGGGGTAAAGGTAGACCAGGTTGGCATATTGAGTGCTCTGCAATGTCTCTAGAATTTTTAGGTGAAAAGTTCGATATACATGGAGGGGGTTCAGATCTAATATTCCCTCATCATGAGGCTGAAATTTTTCAGTCTGAATGTTGCCTCAACCATGATCCAGTCGTACAATACTGGATTCATAATGGTATGATTAATGTTGATGGAGAAAAAATGAGTAAATCATTAGGGAATTTTTGGACTATTAGGGATGCTATCTCTAAAGTACATCCTTTAGAATTAAGATATTGCTTAATCAACGCACCTTACAGGCAACCAGTTGAATTTAACGATGTAATGCTTGAAGATTCGTCAAATCATTATCAAAGACTGATTTCAGTTTATGGAGAAGGTCTTTCTCTACACGGAAAGAAGTCATGGCAAAATTCAGATTTCTTAATCTCTTCCAGCAATAATTTTTCTAATGGAATGAATGATGACTTCAACACTAGGGTTGCAGTTGTCGAAGTACAGTCAGTAGTTAAATATTTGAGAGATAAAATTGATTCCAATGACGAAGAAGAGATTTGTGCTTCAGTATCATGGTTGTCAGACTTTGCCGGTGAGGTTCTAGGACTTCTTCCAGATGATGATTCTCTTCTTGAGGAAGCTAACCGGAAGAATGCCGATAAATCCGCTATATCGGAGTTAGTCAATGATTTATTAAATCAGAGAAAAGTAGCTCGCGAGAAAAAAAATTGGGAGAGAGCAGATGAAATTAGAAGTGAATTAAACTCAATGGGAGTAATTGTTGAAGACTCTCCTAGTGGGCCCATCTGGAGATTGAAATAAAATATTTTTATTTTTCTATCTTAGAATCCACAGCGAAGCACCGATAAGTCATATCACCTCCGAAATAATGTGTCTATCCCCTCCGTGATTGAAACTACATGTGTAGTTTTGATAGTTTTTAGCACTGCCATGGCAGGTTGTCTTGATTCATCAGACAAAATTTTCGAGGAAGAAATTGATTGGGATAAAAATTTGATTTATCTAGAAGATCCATTAACTCATGAAGATGCTAGAAACTTTATAGTTGGTTCACCTTCAACAAATGATACTTGGGGAGAGTCTTTTTGGGCAGTATTCGGTAATGAAGAAGGAGGAAATTGTTGTGAACATTATCTTGCTGGTACAAAAGAGGGATGGATTGTAAATTTTGGAGGAGAATACCCAACTTGGACAGAAGATAGAGGACATACTTGGCAAGAATATCAACCAACTATCTTCTCACAGATTGGTTGTATGGAACCTAAACCAACTCTTCCAGGTCAAGAAGGACTTGGAGAAGGAAGTATTGTCCAGGCAACTAATGGCGATTTAATTTCAATGGGGTGGTTCCCGTATCCAAGTGCTAGCGGAGCGGATCAATTCTATGCATTCCTATATGACGCAGAAGATGAAGAATGGACTTGGTGTTTTAATCGAACACCCGAACCATTCTATGATAGATCTTGGCAAGTTGAGGTTATTGGTCCAATTAATGGGGGTGTCTACGGAAACGGAGATTATGCTAGTTTAGTGATCTCTAATTTCTGGCACCAAGTTCAGAATGTTGGGGGACAGATATCGACTGATGGATTAAACTATGATTATTTTCCATTCCCTGATAGAGATGGAAATTTAGATAGTATTGAGGTAAATCTAATTTCTTCTGATTTAGGGGTTGAATGGGACTTTACTAAGCCCCACAAGGAAATGAGATCTTTCCCAGTCCCATCAGGTGGTCTTTACTTTCCAAATTATTTCGTTGATGGTACTGATGCTTATCTAGATACATCACTTAATTGGTGGTCTGCTACAAACCAAAATGGGTCATCACTTCCCTCAGAATATTGTTCTTTTGATTCGTCCAGCGCACTACATTGTGTAATATCCGAGTCAAATATGGTTACTCATCTTATGTCTTGGGATGGTGGCGAAAGTTGGCAAAATTATACCTACGACCTTTCTGGTGATGCTAGTGCAATTGAGGAATGGGAGTTCCATTCAAGCGGGGTTCACGATCTCTTTGTTTTGAATATCAGATATCAAAGTTCTTCTGGGCCTGACATTGATATTGCATGGCATGTTCGTGATTTTTCTGAATCATTGGTTCCTGATACAAAGACCCTCATTGGCCAAGGAGATTTAGATTCTACATCAGGTGCTGGTGCGGACATTAGATTTGATTTTGCGAGTATGGGTATACTTCCTGATGGTGGTTCTTTTATTGCTTATCACGATTCAACTGATCCCGACCCTCTATTTGCAGTTGAGCTGCTTCTTCCAAGTGAATATAGTAATAATTAGAATTAATTTATTTCTTTAACAGAGAAATTTACTCTAATGCCATCAACTTCGAAACATTCTATTTTTTCGGGAATATCGCCTTGATTAATACTTGCATTTCCGGCTCTCGTCTCAATCTGTATGTGTGACCAGTCGTTATCAAATAATTGTTCTTTAGAATCAATCCAAATCTCAAGTTTAATTAATGCCTCAACATCAAGATTTTTCTCTTTTCTTTTTGCTTGTACGTGCCTAATTATATCTCTCGCCAGCCCTTTTGACACTAAATCATCATTTAGTGACATATCCAAAACCAATGAAACATCGCCTATTTCTTCAAGAGATATAGTTGCAGCGGCAAAGTTTTCTTTCTCAACTCTTCTTAATTCAATATCTTCCATTGTTATATCATATCCCTCTAAGATACAAATCTCAGCTTCAATTTCAAGTAGAATATTATCTGGATCTGCATTTTCTAGCAATTCTAATACTGCTGGTAAATCTTGCCTACATTTTTTCCCTAACGATTTACGATTAGGAGCGATTTCGATTCTTTGGAATCTGTCAAGGTCTTCTTCAGTGGTAAGTTCCTCAACATTCAGCTCTTCAGCCAATATTTCATGAAAATCTGAAATATCTGGTCCTCCGACAATCCAACCTGACTTACAAGGTAATCTCTGTCTTCTACCTGCATCTACTCTTACTCTTCTCCCAGTCTCTGCTAACTTTCTTACCAATGACATTTCTTGTTCAAGTACCCAATTTTGAGGAGGCAAATTTCTCTCTACCAAATTAGAACCAACTGGCCAATCTGCAAGATGTACTGAATGCCCAGTTAGATCTCTATGGATTTGGTCAGGTATGAACGGAGAAACTGGTGCCATTAATCTACAGACAGTGAGTAACACTTCATGGAGAGTATGCTGACAAGACCTCTTATCGTTACTTTCATCTTCATTCCAAAGTCTTCTTCTAGATCTTCTTACATACCAATTAGATAAGTCATTGATGACAAAATTTTCTAGTTCTCTTCCTGCTTTATGGAAGTCCCAAGAAACGAAATTTTCATGATAATTTTCGGCAACTGTTGTCATTCTCGAGAGAATCCATTTATCTAAATTACTTCTTTCTTTTATGTTTACATAACTATCTTTTTCTTCAGGATCAAAATTATCTAAAGATGCATAATCTGAATAGAACTTATGTACATTCCATAGAGTAAGGAACATTTTAGCATACGATTCCCTAACTCCATTGGGGTCAAAGTTTGTTGGGGTCCATGGTGCACTCTGCGTCATCATATACCATCTAATTGCATCAGAGCCTTCCTTGTTAAAATGGTCCCAAGGATTAACTACATTGCCTCTTGATTTACTCATTTTCTTACCGTCTTTATCTAAAATATGACCTAGGGAAAGACATCTCTTGTAAGCCACATTATCGAAAACGGTAGTAGATACAGCTAGTAATGAATAGAACCATCCACGGGTCTGATCAACAGCTTCACAAATATAGTCTACAGGAAAAACACTCTCAAATTTCTCTTTATTCTCAAATGGATAGTGCCATTGGGCAAAAGATGCGCAACCGGAATCAAACCAACAATCCATTACATATGGCTCCCTAATCATCTCTCCCGAACAATCAACATTACTACATTTTAGTTTGACATCATCAACATAGGGTCGATGTAATTCAGGAGGTGTAGGTGAATCATCTGTCTTCATTGATATCATTTCTTCAATACTACCAATACAATGTTCATTACCACATTCATTACATATCCATACAGGGATTGGTGTGCCCCAGTATCTTTCACGGCTAATGGCCCAGTCTTTGATATTAGACAACCATTCTCCCATTCTTTTCGTTCCAGTCCACTCAGGTGCCCATTCAACTTCTGAATTATATTGAATTATTTGCTCTTTTACTGCAGTCATTTTTACGAACCAACTGTCCATTGCATAGTACAGTAAAGGATGATCGGTCCTCCAACAATGTGGGTAGTCATGAGTGTAAATGTGCTCACGGTAAAGTTTACCACTTGAATTTAATAAATCGATAATATCTGAGTCACATTCTTTCACATATCTACCGTCTAATTTGTCATGAGTGCCTTTGATAAATTTCCCATCCATTCCGACTGTATGCTGTGAAGGAAAACCTTCTTTCATTCCAAGATTATAGTCATCCTCTCCATACATTACAGCTGTATGGACAACTCCTGTACCATCGCTTGTTGTAACAAAATCCGCTCCAACTACTGTCCATGCATTAGAATCAGTACCATCAATTGCTCCAGGGAATAATGGCTCATAGGATTTTCCAATCAACTCAGAACCAGGGAATTCTTCCAACACTTCCATCTTATGTCTTAGAACATTTCCTAGAAGATCTTTGGCTAGAATTAGTTCATCTCCTAATTCAGCTCCTCCTCTACCTTCCCAAGAATTTGAGGGTTCAGCAGTAATTTTTACACGGCAATATGTTACTTTTGGCCCTACAGCGAGACCTACATTCCCTGGTAAAGTCCAAGGTGTTGTAGTCCAAGCTAAAATACAAGAATTAGTATCCTTTAACTTGAATTTTATGAAGACAGCAGGCTCTGAAACTTCTTTGTATCCCTGAGCAACCTCATGACTAGAATAACTTGTGCCGGTTTGAGGGCAATAAGGTAGTACTTTGTGTCCTCTGAAAAGAAGGCCTTTGTCGAACATCTGTTTCAATGACCACCAAGCAGATTCTATGTAATCGTCATGTAAGGTGACATAAGGATCATCCATATCTACCCAGAAACCCATTCTCTCAGTCATCTCTCTCCAAGCCTGTTCATAAGTCCAAACACTCTCTTTACATTTCTGATTAAATGCTTCCATTCCAAAGTTTTCTATTGCCTCATTGGACATTAAGTCAAGTTGTTTTTGCACCTCAATTTCGACTGGTAAACCGTGTGTATCCCATCCTGCCTTTCTTTCGACAATATGGCCTTCCATTGTTTTCCATCTACAGACCATATCTTTGTAAAGTCTAGAAATAACATGATGAATACCTGGTTTACCATTTGCAGTAGGGGGACCTTCTAGGAACGTAAATGGAGATTCTTTTAATCTTCTATTTTCAATTGATTGATTGAATGTTTTTTCTTTATTCCATAATTCAATTAGAGAAGTCTCAAGAGCCACTGGGTCTAGATTTCCAGCCGCCTTGGGTACGGTCATATGAACGCCGAGAGTAGACGCTTTCTTGAACGTGACTAATACTAAAAAATAGATTAGAGTATAACCACGACTTCAAAAGGCATAACCTACTGCGTTTAATTAGATGTTAGAGTCACTCACTTTAGATGTTGGAGGAATGACTTGTGATGGTTGTTCAAATAGAGTCAAAAGTGCTCTTGAAAGTATTCAGGGGGTTAATTCAGTAGAGGTATCTCATGAGAACGGTATCGCCACTATTGATCATATGGGAGTTTCCCGTGATTTATTGGCTGGTACTATCAAAGCTACAGGCTATACCGTTAATGGAGAAGGTGAACAATTTAATTGGAAAGATGGTTCTGTTTGGAAACAGTCTGCACATAATACAAAGTGGTGCTTGTTAGGTTGTAGTATAGGTGAGTTTGGAACCTTGGCATATTACGAACAAAATGGCATACATCACCATATTAGCTGGGAACTAGTCACACCCGGTTCAGCTTCATTTGATGCTTGGATTATTTTCTTATTTTTACTTCCATTAATTAACGGCCTAATAACCAGTGTCATGCTTGAAACTGCTATTCTTGTTCGTGCCCAAATGGACTTTAAAAACGCACTTTCGACAGCATTTGGGATGTCATTTATTGGTATGCTAATGATGGAAATTTCCATGGAGACAACCGATTTAATTTATACTGGGGGGCAATTAGGATTAGATCCAATTGCAGTTATCCCTATGCTCATTGTAGGATTCCTAACTCCTTGGCCGTACAATTATTGGCGACTAAAGAAATACGGGGTTTCATGCCATTAGGAGGGAGTGATTTTGTCGAATTGGGATAATTTAGTTGATGATATATCCAATTGGATTTTGAATTATGCTAAAGAGAATAGTATTTCCTCTCTAATAGTTGGAGTTTCTGGAGGTATTGATTCTGCAGTGACTTCGACTCTGTGCGCTAAAACAGGATTGAGGACCATAGCAGTTAATATGCCTATTAATCAAGCAAAATCTCAATATAATCTTTCAAATCAACATATGGATTGGTTGGTTTCAAAATGGGATAATGTCGAAAGCCAAATTATCGATTTATCAGAGACTTATGATACATTACATTCTGAGTTAGCCGATTATGATGTCTCTGAATTATCTATGGCTAATACTAGAGCCAGACTTAGAATGTCAACTCTTTATGCTTTAGCCGGTTCAAACAATGGTATTGTTGTAGGTACAGGAAACAAGGTCGAAGACTTCGGAGTAGGATTTTTCACTAAATATGGAGATGGCGGCGTAGATATATCGCCTATAGCGGACCTTTACAAATCAGAAGTATACTCATTAGCGAAATCTTTACAGATAATTCAATCCATTCAAGATGCTCCTCCGACGGACGGACTTTGGGATGATGGAAGGACTGACGAAGAGCAGATAGGGGCTACATATGGAGAATTAGAGTGGGCAATGAATGAAATTGAAAACCCATCTCTAGAAAAAGAACTCAATGAGAGACTCGCAGAAGTAATGAGGATATATTTGAAATTTAATCGCATGAATTCGCATAAAATGAGACCTATTCCTATTTTCAAGTTTAATCGTTAGGTTAAAGAATAAATATATTCTACATCCACATATGGAACCTTCAATCGGATATGCTGACAGCGGCCACAAAATGGCAGTAGAGTTTGATAGGAAAATAATTATTTATTGGTGGATGACTACTAACTTAACGCTCCTTTCAACATTAATTGGAATACCTGTGATGATATTCTGGCTACCATTTGGATGGATTATTCATCAAAAACAGTACGAACATATGTCGGCCGCTCTAACTGATCGTTCAGTAAATATGCGTATGGGATGGCTTTTCAAGAAACAGCAGAACATACCTCTAGACAAATTAACAGATGTTTCAATTCATGAAGGTCCAATACTGAACGCATTTGGCGTTGTTAGAATGCAATTTGAGACCGCGGGTGCAGCCCCATTTATCTTAACAGGAGTTAAGAACTCTGAACAATTCCGTGATTTGGTTCTCGAGCAGAGAGATTCTTTAGTATCAAGTCCAATCCCTCATGCCTCTAATTTAGGTTCAGAAAATGTTATTATGGAAATTAGAGACCTACTGAAAAGTATCGATTCTAAACTAAGTGAATGATTAGTTAATGAATTACTCTGTAGAGCGATACAAAGTACGAATACTAAAGACTTCTTGGGAGTATATATGGCAGCAACTTTGGAAGAACCAAAGTACGAGTTAGTAAGTACTCATGAGAATTTTGAAATACGACTTTATGGAGAAGTAATTCAAGCGCGAGTGTCAAGAAAAATAGTTGAAAGACTAACGCCTACGAATAATTTTAGAATTATAGCCGGATATATTTTCGGTAATAATAAATCCAATGAAAAAATTTCTATGACCGCACCTGTGGAAATGTGGAATGATAATTTAACAATGAATATGGCATTTACCATGCCTTCAAAATATGCCATGACAGAATTACCTGAGCCCAATGACTCATTAGTTGAAATCATGAAAGTCCCTGAAAGATTAATTGCAGTAATGAGATTTTCTGGTTTTTACGGTTCTAAAAAGGTAAATAAATTAGCACAGAGATTGAAAAAATCACTAATTAAGGAAAATTTTCAACCTCATGGTGATCATATTCTTGCAGTTTATGACCCCCCTACTAAATTACCATTTTTAAGAAGAAATGAGATATTAATCCCAATTAAAGTTATAACTTATTCAGAAGCAATAGAGTCAGAGGGTGTATTATGAGTATGCAGAGATGTGGGGAAATTGAAGTTTTATCTTCAATTGAACAGGGTGAGGATGTGAATCTAATTCTAATCAAAAGAGGCGTCCAATCAACAGTTATTAGTGAAATACTAGTCCATGCAGAAAAATCAAGAATTAAGATCATTTATGGTTCGGAAAATGATCTTTGGCGAATGTCTCGTTCTAATTCTGAAGGTGTTCCAAATATCCTATGTTTAGTCGGACGTAATCCTGATTCTTCATTAGAAGAAGTATTATCTAAAGGAGGGCTTATTTGGCTACTTGCCGGGGCTTCTTATCCAGTAAATATCGGTTTTTGTATTCGAACTGCTGAAGTTTCTGGTTCAGATGCAGTTGTTATTGATGCTTCTTTGAATAACCAAGAAAGAAGTGCAGCAAAACGTGCTTCAATGAAAGCTCATAGGTTCTTACCTGTTTTCTGGACTTCTGGTTTAGAATCAATATTGATGGCTAAGGATTATGGCTTCAGGATAATCTCAGTAGAAGATGTCGGCGAGTCAGCACCTTGGGATATTGATATGACTGGGAATATTGTTCTAATTGTAGGGGGGGAGAGAAATGGCATACCGGAACAAATTTTAGAACAATCTGATGAAATTATTAGAATTCCCATGTCAGGTTTTGTCCCTTCTTTTAATTTACAGGCTCCATTAAGTTATGTCGCTATAGAGGCCCAGAGACAGAGAAGTTGATTTTTTTCATAATTTTACCTTTATGTTTTATCGAGTCTCAGTGCTGCCCGTTGAGTATGAATGTGCCAAGCGAGTTAATTTCAATGCTTGAGGGTGAACATGGTACAACCAAACAGAAAGCAGCAAGATTAGTAGTAGATCTTGCATCTAGTGCTGGGGCGATTGACTTCGTCCGTTGTGAACATTCTCACGTGTCTGGAGTGAGTGTAATCACCGGGGGGCACGGCCTTCGTCGTTTTCTTTCTGATTTAGCCGGAGATGATAGAGGGGTAGTTTCAATCCCTACTACGCTTAATTCAGCTGGTTGTGATAGAGAAAAAATGGAAGAAATGGGTATAGATTATCCAGATTTCTTGAAGCACCAATTTGAGATAATTGATGCTTACAATAATCTTGGAATTGAGGCGACACTATCTTGCACTCCTTATGATAGAGGAATAGATTTAGCGGAAGGAATTGGGTCCTGGGCGGAATCAAATGCGGTTTGTTTTTCTAATTCCTATACTTCTTTGATTACAAATAGAGAATCGGGATTATCAGCGTTGGCAACCGCATTAACGGGTTGGGCTCCTTTATGGGGTCTTCATATCGAAAAAAATCGAGTACCAAACATTCACGTTACTGTAAAATGTTCAATGGAAAATATTTCTGATTGGAGTGTTTTGGGTGATTGGATTGGTAAGCAGATAAGACCTGAGTGGAAGTTACCTTGGGGAATGATGCCGCATATTTCCGGACTCCCTGATGATGCAAGTTTTGAAATGAAAAAAGCATTGACTGCAGCAGCTGCGAATTATGGTTGTACTATGCTTTGGGCTGATGGGCATACCACTGTTCCGCCAACTATTGATAACTATGAAGGAGAACTAGTATTCTCAGAAAATGATTTACAATTACGATATCAAGAATTGTCACCTAGTGGTATAGTTGATCTTGTAGTAATTGGTTGCCCTCAAGCCAGTGTTGGAGAGGTTAGAACTACTGCATCCTATGTTCGCTCAAAAATGGAAAATGGAGGGATTATACCTGATTCTCGTCTTTGGATATTTACTAGTGGTCATAATTATGATATTCTGGAATCTGATGGGACTGTAGATTTGTTGGAAGAAGCTGGGGCATTAGTATTGAAAGATACATGTCCAGAAGTCACTCCATATAATAGGAATAAGTATAATCATATTCTTACTAATTCACTCAAAGCAGAACATTATTTGACCTCAGGCCTAAACAAAATGCCAACCAGTGTATCAACTATTTCGGATTGTGTAGAACATGCATTTAATCCTAATTTAATAGATTCTCCAAGACCAACTTTAGACTCAATTATTGTCAAACCAATGCATTCCAATAAGACGTATAGAAACGGTAGTTTGGAAATAAATGGTAAGAGTCTACCCAGTCAAAAAGAATGGTCGATCGAAGGGCAGGCTCTAGTAACTGATGTCCCAATTACATATCTGGGATATGTAAACAGAGATACTGGCATAATCGAAGAGAAAGGTCATCCCTTAGATGGAACCGCTATAGAAGATACAATTCTAATTTATCCAAAAGGTTCTGGTTCTACAGTTGCTCCATTTGTATTAATGGGATTAATTTACACCGGCAAAGGACCCAAGGCAATAGTAAATTGTGACGTATGTCCTCTTACTTTGCCTGCTGCCTCATTACTAAACGTCCCATATGCTCATGGGTTCGAATCTGATCCTACATTAGAAGTAAATACTGGGGATCAAGTTTCGATCAAACTTATTGAAGGAGTTGTCAGTCTTTCAGTTATATCTCGCGTAAGCGAGGATTGATGACTGATAGTTGCTTCAGTCATGATGTGAGTACACGACCCAATCCTGAACCTTGCCGGCCTCAAGACAAAGGCAAGTTTGAAATTTTACTTAAAGATGGTGCGGCTAGAATAGGGCGCTTGCATACTAATCATGGCATGCTTAATACACCGATGTTACTGCCCGTTGTGAATCCAAATATTAGGACTATCGAACCTCGTGAAATGTGGGATAAATACCGTGTTGAAGGATTGATTACTAATTCTTATGTGATTTGGAAACATGATGATTTGAGCAGTTCGGCTTTAGAAAACGGAGTACATCAATTAATTGATTTTCCCGGAGTTATAGTTACTGACTCGGGGACTTTTCAATCATATGTTTATGGTGATGTAGAAGTTGGAGTTGAGGAGATTGTCAAATTTCAAAGAGATATTGGTGTAGATATTGGGACAATGCTTGATGTTTTTGGTAGACCTGATATGAGTCGGGAGGAAATTGAGTCTGCAGTAGAAATCACTGCAGAAAGAGCTTCAATTTCATTAGATGTGGCGCAAAATGATTTATTATTAAATGGACCAATTCAAGGAGGTCTTCATGAGGATTTAAGGGCGCTAGCAGGGCAATTAATGGGTGATGCAAACGGTAATGATGGAGGTTTTACGGTTCATCCAATAGGTGGAATCGTTCCACTAATGGAAAATCAAAGATATAGGGATTTATTTAGTATTCTTCTTTCTGCTAAATCTACACTCCCTCCAAATAGGCCTGTTCATCTGTTTGGTTGTGGCCACCCGTTGCTATTCCCGATGTCAATAGCATTAGGTGTAGATATTTTTGATTCAGCAGCCTATGCGCTTTTTGCTCGAGGTAACAGACTATTGACACCCACAGGTACAGTCCGTTTAGATGAAATCACTGAATGGCCATGTAGTTCTTCTGAATTATTTAATTGGACTCCTGAAGAAGTCAGGTCATTAGATAGTAAACAACGTGAAAAAGTTCTTGCTAGGCACAATTTAGAAGTCACCCAATCTGAATTAGCTCGCTGCCGTGAAGCTATAAGGAATGGTAAAATCTGGCAGTTAGCGGAAGAAAGGAGTCATTCTTCAGCACAATTAAGAGAGGCATTTCTTTGGGTTCTTGACCAACTAGAAGAACCTGATGATGGACCAGTTGGAGTCTCATCGCTAAGGATGATTTCTTCTACCAATCCTGTCAGAAAGGGTGGTGAAAACCTAGTAGAAGACATAGATGAAAGACCCCATATTCTTCATTTTAAATCTTTACTAGCACTTAGGTGGAGAATTCCAGGTTCTTGGTGGAATGGTTCTCTTACTGATCCTAAGAGAGTAGTCATAATCGAAGGGTCCTGTCCACCTTGGAGAGAGAGTTCACTACATACTGTAATCTCATTACTTGAAGAGATTCCTGAATCAATAATACTTATCTCTACGCCAATAGGTCTAGTTCCTTATAGTTTGGAAGATGTGTCTCCTTGGTCTCATATTGACGGTTCAGATGACATATGGGACTCTCCATTGGATGAAGATGAGATTTTTGATGAACTAATAGAATTAGATTTATCTGATCTTCCTTTCATTAGAATTACTCCGGGTCCAAATACTGAATTAGAGATAGAAGGGAAGGAAGAGATATATGATTGGATAGACAGATGTTCTATAGTTGATAAATTATCGATTCTAAATGGACTTTCTCCATCAATAGGTTGTAAGATGACCTCGAAAATGACATCGCGAAAGTCGAAAACAAAAAGAATGGTCAATGTATACTCAGAAGGGGTCCATATAATATCTCCCAGGCTGAATGATGGTGGTATTTCACTAACAATTAATGGTGCTAGAATGATTAATGAATTCTCCCCTACAACTCCTATTCATTTTGGAGTAGAATATGACGGCGAGGAGATAGATCATCCAGGTATTGCAAAGGTAATGATTGTTGACGATGCGATCCCATTTGTAGGTCAGGGTAGGAATGTAATGCAAGGGTATGTTCTTGGAGCGGACCCACATTTAATTCCAGGTCAACCGTGCCTTGTTGTAGATTCAAATGGAGAATTAGTAGCGCATGGTATCCCTTTAACGTCGGCTCGAGATATGGCATTCATGACAAAAGGTATCGCCGTAAGAGTCCGTGATGGTGCATTAAAAAAGAAAGAAAATTAATCAGGTCTTGTAGGGGATTAATTCAAGAACGTGTATTATAACGAAGTTATGATACTCGCAGTGCGAAGGTGATTTAATGACTGATATTTCTGGTAATGAGTTAGTCATTGAAACCACAGACTTAGTGAAGATGTACGGCCCTCATGTCGCTTTGGAAGGACTTAATCTCAAGTTAGAATCGGGTGCAATTGGAATTCTAGGCCCTAATGGAGCAGGTAAATCTACATTTTTCAAATGTATTTTAGGACTTATTACAACTACATCCGGTCACGGCAAAGTCTTAGGATATGATATTACAACGCAGGGTGACCTCATACGTTCTAAAATAGGATATATGCCAGAATATGACTCATTAGATCCTGAATTAACTGCTCTCGATCAAGTACGTTATTCTGGAGAATTAATTGGTATGAATCCAGCACATGCAACTCAAAGAGCTCATGAAGTATTGGAATATGTAGGTCTTAAAGACCAGAGATACAGGAAAACAGGGACATTTAGTACTGGAATGAAACAAGCTGCTAAACTAGCTTGCGCTTTAATTCACGACCCTGAGATATTGATTTGTGATGAACCAACAAATGGACTTGATCAACGCTCAAGAGAATTCATGTTGCAGACTTTAAGAAATACAGTCGAACAAGGAAATAGGACTGTATTAATGAGCGGCCATGTAATGGATGATATTCAGGAAGTTTGTGACAGTATTGTTATGATTTATAAGGGTAAAATAGTGGTTCATAGTCGAATTGAAGAGTTGGCAAGACAAGTAGATGAAGAAATAGAGATTTCTGTTTGGGGGGGTTCTTCTAATATGCAAGATTCTTTAGAATCTCGAGGGTTATCTGTTCGACGTTTAGGTAGAATTATTAGAGTTAAAGTGGAATCAGAAGATACAATCTCTAATATTTTAGAATGCGCGGTTGAGAGTGGAGTACAGATTCGTAGAATGGGAGAGTATGAACCTGATTTAGAGGATATTTTCCTACTAATTATGGATAAGTTAGGGGCTGAAGTAAAGACAACTTCTGACTTGATGACTTCGGAACACACTGGAGGTGGGAATAATTAGCGATAAAATCATAGATTTAGATGGCGGTCAAACTCGAATGGAAGCCGCTTATGGTTCAGATGAAGGAGATGAAGATCTTTTTGCAATTACTGCCAAGAGAGAGGCATCCATAGGTGCAATATTTGAACAAAATTATCGTCCATGGGATGGCGATTTTGGACCTAGATGGGTTAGAAATTATGCTATTTTTCGCCATCATGTTTTTGGTCTTTTTACTTCGAAAGGTCATCGTAATTATAATCCCTTCATTCGACTAACAATTTTAGTGATATTCATAGGCGCAATTTCCCCTATTGCAATGTTATTCTTCTCATCTCTATTTGGGTCTGGTCCCGATGGATTTATTGACAAAATGTGGGGTATTAATAGGAGCAATCTTTGGGGGCAAGTATTGGGTTATTTCCCAAGAAATTTATGTTATTGGCCTCTTTTAACAGCATTAGTTGTTGGGGGAATGATTTCTGATGATAGAAGAAATGGGACTAGTGCAATATATTTTTCTAGACCTGTTACTAGAGTGGATTATACAATAATGAAATATCTTAGTGTCGCCGTAGTTTTAGGGTTTGTAATTATCTTTTCATATATGTCTTACTACACTTTGGCCATAGTTTTCAAAGGTGAAGGTTGGGGCTTTTTGATTGACACATTACCTATGTTCTTAGCCGGGCTGATATGTGGTATTGTGCTGGTTATTACATACACTTCGATAGGACTTGCTTTGTCCAGCATTAGTCAAAGTCGTTTTTTCTCTGCTATAGCATTTTTGAGCATTATTTACGGAACTAAATTAGTCGCTTTGTTGATAGATCTACAGTTTGAAACTTCGATTTTATACATCTTGAGTCCTTACGATTGCCTAGCTCATTTTGGTCAGTGGATGTTGGGCTTAGAATTAAATTATTCTCATTCTTTGTCCTTATCTATCGTATCTATAATTTTAATGAATTTAGTATCTATCTTTGTATTAATTTCTAGAGTAAGTTCGCTGGAGGTTACTAGAGAATGAGTGATAGAAATAAAGTACCTTCAATACTAGTTGAAAATGTTTCAAAGTGGTATGGGCAAGTGATAGGGATTAATGATGTATCTCTAGCCATAGAAGGAGGAGTCACAGGAGTATTAGGTCCTAATGGCGCTGGTAAGTCTACTTTATTCAAATTATTAATGGGTAGGATTAAACCTAGCCAAGGCAGCGTTAAGTTATTTGGAATCGACCCTTGGGAAGACACTTCTCCTTATCGAAGAATAGGTTACGTTAGTGAATCAGAGCGACTCTATGATTGGATGACTGGTCTTGATTTTGTATCTACTTTGGCTAGATTACATGGAATGACTCGTAAAGAAGCTGAATCTAGATCGGAGCATGTATTAAAATTCGTTGATCTCTATGATGTTCGGCATAAAGAAATTGGTAAATACAGCAAAGGAATGAGACAGAGAGTCAAGATTGCACATGCTCTAGTTCATGATCCTGATTTAATAATATTAGATGAGCCTCTACATGGCTGTGATCCTATTGCAAGAACTAGTATTATGAATGTAATAAAAGAACTAGGCAATCAAGGTAAAACAGTATTAGTTTCAAGCCATATTCTTGAAGAGATTGAGAGAATTACTGAGCAAATAGTAATCTTACACAATGGAAGATTATTGGCTCTAGGGAATATTTATGCTATTAGGGATTTATTGGATAAACATCCTCATAGAATTATGATCACAACAGAAGAACCGAGAAAATTAGCTAATGCATTTATCAGTGAAGAACCAATTTATGGGGTTAGATTCCCTGAAGAAGGTAAGTTAGAAATACAAACTAATGATTTATCGGCAGCACATTCAGTTTTACCTCGAGTAATTGTTGAGTCTAAGGTGAAGGTATCAAGAATTGATAATCCCGATGATAATTTAGATTCCCTATTAGAGTATTTGATTGGAGGTTAATTGAATGGAAGAAATAGACAACCAAGGTAGAAATCTATCAACTACTGTTTGGACTCAACTTGATAGAAAGGCAGGAGCCATTACTGAACTAACAATTCGACAGCTACGTAATCGAATTTCTACCTGGGTTGTTTTGGGTGTTGGTGTTCTTTTAATATCACTTCTACTTATCTTCTATATCGATTCCATTAGAGAAGAATTCGAACCCGTTGACAACGATGGAGATAGTGAAGATTGGGATAATGATGGTTACCCATTGGGGCAGGAAAGAATCTATGGAACTAGTGATTACGATGAATCAAATTTCCCTGGTTCAACTGAGTATATCTATCAAGGAGATATTGACTGGAATGACCAACCTAGAAATCATTATGGTAACCATACTTGGTTTTCTGCGTGGGGTTATTTTACTCCTACTTGGGTTGATACAGAAACTGAGAATCCATTTTTCTGGGACGGTAATTGGATTGATTGGAATCTGGAACCAGTCATTTGTGAAGATGAGAGTCTGTCTGATGATCCTTTTGAAGCATTCGACTGGGGTTCGTTAAGTAGAAATTATTGTCTTTACGAAAATGGGACCTATGTTATGTTTGGAGCGATTTTTATTGGTGAAGGCGATTTCTTTGTTGAACCCGGATGGGCTACTGAATGGGGTTATCTTACAGAGACATTTTTTGTTGAAAAGCACCCTAAATCAATGTACATTGATGAAGATGATATTGATTGGGATGGTTCAGAGATTTCTAGCTCCCAAGGATTTGATGATGATGGCGATTGCCTAAAGGAGGATTATATTGATGAAAGTAGCCCTAATGATGATAATAGGAATGGAATATATTGTGATGTCCAGTGGACATATGATCAGAATGGTAATCTGGTTAGCATCCGAGCAGATGATAATGTAGATGAAGATCCGGACGATTCTCTTCTTATTGGTGAATCGAGCCATAGAACCTTCATTATAGGAACTGGAAAAATAGCATTTGTAATGATATTGGGTCTATTCCTCCCCTTATTTTTGGCATTAGGATTAGTAAGGGATGAATCTGAGAATGGAACTTTACATTATCTTCTTTCCAAACCAATTCATAGAGGGGAGTTTATTCTATATCGATTACTAGGTTATCTAGCAATTGTTGTGTCATATATAGTGATTTTAACCTTTATAATAGCATTGATCACTTCAATTATTGGACCCGGAGGATCAATAATCCGACTTTCAGATTATCCTGTTTGGTTGGGAATATCACTTTCTACAATCTTAGTCTTGACAGCATATGGTTCAGTTTTCAACACAGTCGGCTTAGTTCTACCTAGATATGGGGTCTATCTTTGTATCCTATTCGGTATATGGGAATTTTTAATGGGTCTTTTTACCATCACCATTCCTAATTCTAGCATCACTATGTTATCTATTTCGCATTGGGCGATTCAGATTATTGACGCTACAGTAATGATTGCATGGAGTGATACTATAACTTTGCAACAAAAATCGGACGCGTTCGGTCTGGAAACAGGGATTTCCTTTTTCTGGCACCCACCTGTTCATACTCTAGGTACTGGAAGTCCATTCATCGCATTGATAATAAGCGTGGTTTTCATACTCGTCTTCAGCGTAAGTATGATTTTGATTGGACAATTAATTTTTAGAAAAAAGGAAATAATGTAAGGTTTTTTTATGAAAGATGAAATAAAAAGATTTTCTGGTGATTATTCATCATTATGGCGTTTAGATATTATGCCATCATTGCCTCGTCTTTCTTGGTGGTGGTGGTGGGTAATATTATTCATTCCAGACCCCGATAATCCCTCTCGTTCTAGACAATTAATGGTCCTGTGGTCTTCTAAAGAGACACCTGCAATTCGTGTTAATGATCATTGGTGGAAACCAGGTTCGAGGATGAGGGTTGATGAACATAATGGGCATGTTGTCCCGGGAATGGTATGTTCATGGTGGTATGATGGTAAAGAAATGCATGAGCCTTTAATTATGAAAGAGTGCAAAATGGTATCTTTAGATGATAAACATCCGTTATGGCCTGCTAAAGGTTCTGGTGAAGGTTCCGGAGCTGTTATCCCGCTAGTTGATGATGATTTGTCTCTTGGTTTAAGTGAAGGGAACAAGAAATTTTGGCTGAACTTGACTAGTGATGAAGCGGCACAAAAAAATGGAGCTCCTAAATCAATTAAGGCAGAACTTACTCCATGGTGGGGTCCACCAAGTAAATTGACATATAAGAATAATGTTTTCCTTTCTAATATGGGGTATGATATATTGAGAATTCAGGGCACTAAAGCCTCTATTGTAATAGATGGGAAGGAATTTGAGGGCACTGGTTACTTTCAGAAAGTTAGTGTTCAGGCGCCAACCCTCCCATGGTTTTGGGGTATGTTACATTTTGATGACGGGTCTTATTTAGATTGGTTTATGCCGCATCTCTCATTCTCATGTTTAAATTTGGATGATAAACCTTGGAAACTGAGAGATATTTTTAGAAATCCAAAAATAGGTTCGGGTATTTTCCATGATGCTAAAAGAGACAGTACTGAAGAATTTAAAAATTGTGAAGTAGAGTTGCTTGAGCCTGAAGATGGGGAAGAAATTTTAATTGATAATGACGGCAATAAATTACCAAAATTTAGAGTTCGTTTGTGGAATGAAAAAACAAAAATTTCCTTAGAAGTTAGAGCCGCCTCACGAGCTAAATGGACATTTGATCAACCAACTCGTGCAGGAATGGTCAGCCACCTTACATACAATGAATATCCTCTCGAATTACTGAGAATTTCAATATTGGATGAGAAAGGACTCCGTACAAAGAAAGATTATTCTTGGATACATGGTAATGCAGAGCATTCTTGGGGATTATTACATTAAGAGGTGTTTTGATTGAATGAACTTGTATCTGAATCAAGAGATTTGATTGACGAAGATTTAGCTAGGGAAAAATTTTCTCTAGTTGATGCTAATGAAACACCTATATGGATGGGTTCTCCAACATTTTTTTCATATCTACCTAGGTATATACTCGCTGCAATAATTTTCGCCATTCATTTCATCTTCTACCGCGTGGCAGATACAGTATATGCTGAAGGAAAAGATGGTTTTGGCTATACATTTTTACGTATAATAGATCAATTATTTGACTTAATTGATGTATTTGCATTTATCATTGTAATGTTAATGATTGCACGAATTAATCATTTTCTCAATATCTCTACATCGAATTTACGTACAACTGCTTTCTTAATTATCGTAGGTTTGATTCCCTCTTTTTGGTTTATGATAAATATAATTGATTGGATTTTATTACTAATAGGGAAAGAAGGGCTAAATGTCCCCGAGTGGTTCGATACTTGGTTTCTGGGTTTAGGAATAATTAATTCGTTAATATTCCTTCTTTACACAGTCATTTCACAATTTTCTTATTCATATCTTATTACTAATAATAATGTTTACATAAGGAGAAAAATTTTATTTTTTTATAATTCAATTACAGTTTTCAAATTAGATGAATTAGTTAATCTTAAAACACAGGTATCTTACTTAGGTAAAGTGGTGGGATTTGGTAATATATTGCCAATTGCTGAGGGTGATTTAGAATTAAAACCAAAATTAAGTTCTGAAAGGGGAGGATTCCAAAGAGTGATTCAAACAATCAAATTGTTTATTTTCTACAAAAGAGCAAAAAAAGATTTATCGATGTCTCCTTCAGAATGCATATTTGGAGTAAAAAAACCGATGGCAGTATATGAATTAGCTAACGAATTGATGGATAGTAATAATGTTGAAATAGAAATTTAAGTTTCCGCATTGTTATTAATGAAAAGGTATCGAGGGAACATCAGAGGGATTCACATGACCGAAGAAGATGTCATCACAATTGCAGCACAACACATTACCAAAGGAGATTTCATGGGTGCCATGGAAATATTCGAGAATCATGTAAATGAGAATCCTAAAGATCCTGCAGGATACCACGGATGGGCTGAAGCAGCTATGTTTGAAATCCAAGAAAATGGCAATTTCGATGAAAAAGGAAATGATAGAATTAATGAGGGTAAAGTACAATCTTACCTGAGAAAAGCTGCTGGATTAGAACCTGATAATGCTGAATACCAAGCCGCGTTCGCAAACGCATTAATTGAGTTTGATCGTGTCCCTATGGCTGTTAGAGAGTTTAAGAAATTGATTGAGCTTGGTAAGAAGATTGAAGATGTTGATGTTTCATTCCATCTTTATGAAGCGGCTAAACAATTAATCGATTCTATCGATGTTAAAGTTGGTTATGACCGTAGTGAACAATTCGCTAGACAATTTATCCCTGTTGCAATAGAATTTGCAATTCTAGGATTAGGTTTCTCCTCCGTTGAAGAAGCAATGGAATATCTTTCTGAGGAATAATAGGGGGATTCCGATTGACTAGCGGCCGTATAATGGTCGCATTCGGATATCATGGGAGCCATTTTCATGGTTCACAGATTCAGCCTGATGTTCCTACAGTTCAAAGGGCGATTGAAAATGCGTTAAGGAAAGTGAGTTGGTGGACTGATGGATGTTTAGAAATGTCCAGTCGAACTGATGCGGGCGTTAGTGTTCGGATGAATCTTGCCTGCATTGACATTCCAATTACAGTTTGGGAAGAGGTAGAAAAAAAAACAATTCTAAAAGTATTGAATAATAGATTTCCTGAGGGATTATGTGCATGGGATTTAGTTAAAGTAGATTCTGATGTAAGAAGTAGGGCTGCGGTAAATAGGACATACATTTATCGAACAGAATTAATTGAAGAATGGTCGTCAGGAATCAATGAAGATTTATTCATTAATACCTGTCAATTAATTATTGGTACGCATAATTTTACAAATTTTTGTAAACTAGAAGAGGATAAGAATCCAATCCGTACAATTGATTTTTGCAAACCATGGTTTTCATCTGATGGGAGAATTATTGGATTTTGTCTAAGTTCAGAGGCTTTCCTATGGAATCAGGTTAGGAGACTTGCAGCTGCAATTACTGGAGTTGCAACTGGAAGAATAGATTTTGATTTATTCAAATCAGCATTAGAAAATCCAGATGTTTCGGTAGATCTTGGTAGGGCTGCTTCAAATGGACTAATACTTTGGTCAATCGAACATCAACATTCTGAGAGAATGGGTTTAGAATGCGAACCAGATACTACTGGTTTTTCTATTCCACCAGAAAAAAAATACCGATTCAAGAGATGGTTATCAATGGCTAAATTGGAAATGGGACTTTTAATTGAAAGAGATTGGGAAAATTCTCTTAATATAGCTTGATTTCTAATTTATCTCCATCTTTACATGGTAGCGATTCTCTTAGAAATGAACTTGAAATTACTTCAGCAGTTTCAGTGTGTCTCGTCAAATCAGGAATTAATATAGCGCAATCAATCCAATTTTGATTATCTGAAGATATTTTCGCCAGAAAAGCTGTAGCACCTCCAAAAGATTTCCCATCTCTTTCGAAACCTTTGATTCTAAATGGATTGGCCTTTAGCGTAACCTCTCCTTTCTCAAGACCTGATAATATTCTCAGATTTTGATAATCTTTAAGACTTGAATTATCCATGTCAAGATTCAAAGTTCCTGGCCATGCACTAACTTTGAGAACCTTTTTGAATTGTTCTTGATAATGAGATTGAGCCATGAATACATGCGCTCTTCCGAGACCACTCGACACTTTCCCTGATAGGTGCATGATTGTGCGCCCAATTGTTTATTCAAGAGGATTGCCGCTAGAATATCCTATAATTTCAGTACATTTCCCATTTCAGAGATTTTCCATCCATTTTCTTCAACAACTTCTCTTTGCTCTGAACCGAAATCATTAACTGGATTTGAATGATTTAGATGTAAAAATGAAATTTCTGGATCTCCTTCTCTTTTCTTACCTAGAAGTTGTATAGTATCTTTTATTGTTGGATGTGGTATTTTAGAAATATCTCTTCCTGGTAACTCATCCATACTCCAAAATGTCCCATCAATTAATGCTTCATCAATATCAAACATTTTTAAAAAATCTCTAATATTATCTTTCGAATGATACTCCAATGTGTCTTCCCATGAGTCTTGGTCTGGCATAAAGAGGATACTTTTCGTCTTTGCTTTGATAATTATTGCCGCGTTATCACCTAATTCACTTCTATGAGGGATAGGGATAAACTGTAGGGTAAACCCACACCCCTCCTTTGGTTCAAAGGGATGATAAAACTCCCTCGAATGTGTCTTGATATTATTCTCATCTTTCATCAAAATTATATCGCTTCTATTATCTAAAACATGTTTATTATTTCGGCTGAGATAGACATCCACTTCCCTTAATCCCATTACTGGTTTCCCTAATTGACCAATCCCTTCTATATGACCGAGATGAAGGTGCGTAATGGAAACTGTTTCAGGAATGAATAACTCATTTTTTCCCGAAGTCCAAATTACTAATTGCTCTGAAAGATTTTTTGTAATTTCAATAATATGCTTAGTCCTATCAATTCCAAGGATTCCTAGAGATACGGGAAATTTCCTTAATTCAAAATTTCTATGCGCCTCTTGACATCTTCGGCATGAGCAACCAGCTTGCGGTATACCACCGTCTTGAGCAGTTCCTAGTATCGTCACACTGACTTCTGACATCATCAAGATATCCGTGTGGGTACCAATCTTTAAATGGTCGATTAGCAAAATTATTAATCATTTCATAGAAGCACCAATGAACTCAATCCTCTTGGATAGTCCATGGCTGCAGATAAATCATGGATGTCATTGCGTTATAATGACATTAAAAAACAAGGCTTGGATTGGAACCCACCTACTCTGGAAACATCTAATGATGCAAGGTGTATCATTGATGGTCAAGAAACAATTATGCTTTCCGCAAATAATTATCTAAATCTTACAAATCATCCAAAAGTCATAGAAGCCATGATTTCTGCAACTCGAAAGTATGGTACTGGGAGTGGCTCAGTAAGAGCAATATCTGGTACGATGGATATACATCTTGAAGCAGAGGAAAAAGTAGCCGAATTTAAGAAAGTAGAATCTTCATTAATTTACTCTGCAGGTTATACTGTTAATGTAGGATTAATTCCAACTTTAGTCAGAGGCTCAGAGGATATTATAATCAGTGATGAGTTAAATCATGGTTCAATAATTGATGGAGTGAGGCTGACAAAGGCGCGTAGAGGGGTTTACTCACACAACGATATGGGCGAGTTGGAGGCCGTACTCAAGGCAAATTCAGATGCAGAAAGAAAATTAATCATTACTGATGGTGTATTTTCAATGGATGGAGACATAGCCCCATTAGATGAAGTCAGTAAGTTAGCCGAAGAATATGGTTCAATGGTTTATGTCGATGATTGCCACGGCGAAGGTGTCTTAGGCGAAAAAGGTGCAGGAATTGTCGATCATTTCAGTTTACAAGGCAAAGTTGATTTTGAAACAGGCTCATTTTCAAAAGCATTAGGGGTCCAAGGCGGAATACTTGCAGGTTCTGAAGAGGTTAGAAATCACGCATTAAATCATTCTAGATCTTGGCTTTTATCAGGTAGCCAACCACCAGGAGTTGCTGCTGCGCAAAAGGCTGCTATTGAGGTACTTATGAGTGAGCCACAACACCATTCAAAACTTTGGGAAAATACAAATTATTTCCGTAAAGAATTACAATCATTAGGTTTTGACACGGGTTCTTCTCAAACTCCTATTATACCTATAATGTGCGGAGAATCTCTTGTAGCAAAACAATTATCGGAAGAACTTAGTAAAAATAATATCATGGCAGGATCTATAGTTTTTCCAATGGTTGCTAGGGATAAGGCTAGAGTCAGAACACAAATGTCCGCAGGGCTAGGTCGTGATGATTTAGATAATGTACTTAGAATATTAGAGAGAATAGGTCCTCTACTCAAATTAATATAAGGTGATATAATGGTTAGAACATCAACTTTAGGGAAAGAGGAAATTGATTCAATGTTGGAAAGGATTAAATCAGTTCCAATTACTGAAACTTTGAAAATGCAGATCTTAAGGCTGGATGAAGGTGAATGTGAGGCTTTTATTCCTAGAGATACTATGTGGGACGGAATTTTTGAAACATTCCATGGAGGAATTCTTGCGACTATTGCAGATAGTATTACGTGTTGGTCAATTTTGACAAAAATTGGTTCAGAGCGTAAAGTCGCAACTACAGACTTCAATATCCGATTTTTACGGCCTTGCAAGACGGATGTTAGATGCGTGGCTAAAGTCGTTAAGGCAGGGCGTAACTTAAGTTTAGCAGAGGCGGAAATATATGATATGGATGATAAATTAGTTGCAGTTTCACAAGTTAATTATATTTCACTGGATTCATGAATCTAGTTCTTCAATGGCATTTTCTAGCTCGTCATAATTTTGTTCGATTAACTCCTCATTTTTATTTTCACGGAATATTGTTTTCTTCATACCTTCAAATGGGTCTAAGTCTCTGTCGATTCTTTCAATCATTCTCCATCTAGGAGCATATGAAATTTGGATATATAACGGACCTGGAGCTAATAAGATGAAATAACCTATAATTTTGAATTCTTCAGAAGTTGAAAAAATTATTGCAATTGTAGTAATTAAGAATCCAATGAAGGGTAACGGATAGAGATATCTCCTCCTTCTCTCAAGTCTTACAGGTGGCCACCTAACTAGAGATGAGATGATAGCTGAGATAGCGCCTAAAGATGCACATAATAGTAAGATTATCAAACTTTGATTAGTCCATTTCTGTAAGATGTTAGAAAATCCTTCGGAGTCTGTATTCCCATCATAAAATATTGGTAATAGTAACGTTAAATTTATCATAATAGCATAAGCAATACCTACAAAAACTGGATGTGAGAATGATAAAGAATAACTCAAAAATAGTTGACTAATAGAGCCACCTTCTAGCATATGTCTATGTTCGTCATCATAATCACTGAGACGTTCGCGCCATTTAGACATAATATATTCTCACAACATCTCATCTTTCACTATTACGGGTGATTTTCATATAAAACATCATTAATAATCTGAATCTGATTAGGTCATTTTCTAAACTTAATGACGGAGATATTATCACTTGACCATATTGGGACAATGTTTTGTGGTACTAGATGACAGATGATGAAGTATTATTTTCGATTACTGATAAGAATCTAGATTCAGGGCTAAGAGGAGTCCCTGTAGGTACTTGCCAGACTTCTTTCGTTGATCCTTATGATGGAGTTCACTATGTTGGATATCCTGTTGAAGATTTAGTAGATATGGAAGAAGAAGATGTAATATTTTTACTATTCAATAAGAGATTACCAACCGAAGAAGAATCAGAAGAGTTTCGTGCGGAATTAACACAAAGAGGCGAAAATATTCCCACAGGTGCGCTCAGAGTTTTAGAATCTTTAACTCCTGGTAGTGGACATCCTATGGAATGGCTTTCAATCGGTATAATGGCTTTAGGGACGGCAGAAAAAACAGGTGATACGAGGGCTGACGCAATGAATCTTATTGCTAGAATGCCTGAAGTTATGGCTAGAATTTTCCGTTTTAGAGGAGGTGAAAAAGAGAAACTGAAGCCACGTAAACCTGGTTTAGGATTAGTAGAAAACTTTGTCCATATGATGGGTTTTGAAGGAGAACAAGCCCGCGATATCGAAAGAGTGCTAAAATTCTTTTTCATTCTTCATATGGATCATGGCGGTGGTAATCTTTCGACATTTTCCGGGAAAGCAGTTGCTTCAGGATGGGCCTCAGTCTACTCTTCAATTTCGAGCGCAATGAATGCTCTTTCAGGGCCTTTACATGGTCAAGCCAATCAAGCTTGTTTAGAATTCGTCAAAAGAATTGGAACCTCTGATCATAAAGAAATTGAAGATTTCGTCCGTTCTGAGTTGGCTAATCGCAGGAAAATTTATGGTTTTGGGCATGGAGTATTGAGAGCTGAAGATCCTCGAGCGCGCTTATTGTTTGAATTAGGTGATGAAATATGTCCAGATCATGAATATTTCAAGATAGCGAGGGCATTGAGAGAAGTAATACCTCCAATTCTTAGTGAAATTCCTAAGATAAGTAATCCTTATCCTAATGTTGACATCGCAAGTGGAAGTTTACTTCATTCAGTTGGTTTCCGAATGCCTGAATATTACACGACCTTTTTCGGTTGGGCAAGAGTTGCCGGTATTAGTGCTCAGATACTAGATGAGAGAAATGCTAGAGATGGTAGAGGAACTCCTATTTACAGACCTAAATATATCCCTAAGAATCAACCTCTTAGAAGATTAGAATAATCATGATGATCCATTTTTATGAGATTTCCCAGTGCCTCTATGTCCGATTATTCTGGGAGTCTCCCAAGGTAAACTTGATGGCGAGGTTTCTTTAATTAATGAATTAATTTCTCTTTCCCATGACCATTTCTTTTTCCAATCAGTGATGAAATTGAACCTCTCATTTTCAGTAAGCTCATGCCAAGGGGTAACCTCTTTCTTCATTTCATTAACTTTTGAGAAATGTTGTTCTATTGGAGTCTCATCTAAATCTATACGTTGTTCTTTAGTTAGTGGTTGTGTAGCAGGTTTTGTCCATCTAGCATGTCCTGATTCTAGAGTTACTGAAGTTGGTGCAAGGTCATCAGTAAGTCCAGTTAACCCCGCATTTAGGAGCATTCTCTCGGAATTTGATTTCGAGGGCCAAACATAAACTGGATATCCTTTCCTATATTTAGTCAATCTTTCTAATTTTTTACCTTCCAAGCCTACAGTTCTACCTAAACTTAGGTTACTTTCAATTCCTTTAAGATATTGTAGAGAACATGGCAACATAGGAGAGTTTTCTCTTCTCTGCTTATCCATTAAACGAGGTAATGAATTGAGGATAAATGATGGTGCTGCCACGATTCTCTGTGATGTCCAATTCCCCCATGATCGTATATGTGGTCTCAATCTACTAAATTTCAGATTAGTTGTAACTTTTTTAGATGCAGAAATAATTTTTGGTTCAAACGAATAAATTACAGTACTACTCTCCGAGAAATCAATAGGTTCTAAGATTTCATTTAATTCTTCAATCATCTTCATCATATGCTTCTCTCTTTCTTTAGCATTGAACCAACCACCTGCTTTACCACTACTTGGATGAGGTGATTTAAATTCAAAACAAGTGAATGCTCCTTCTTCAGTCCATCTTCTAATGAAATCTTTTTGTTCTAATAAATCCTCTATTGGCTCTACATAATCTGGTAATTCATCTAATGACAAACATTCAGGATAATCTCCGAACTCTGTTTTAGAGTCATGATGGAGAACGAGTCTATTATCCTTAGATAGTCTCAAGTCTAATTCAATACCATCACATTCATTCATTCCATAAACTAAAGCCTCGACAGTATTTTCTCTTGGACGAATCCATTGATCACCATCTCCGTCCATATGTCTCGCGAGATATATCTAATAATTAATGAAGCGTTTTCTCAAGACTAATCCGCCCCAACGCTAAATAGTCAAAAAGACAACGCGAGCCTAGGTATGAGCATGTCAGATACAATAGAACTTGACCGAGAATCAAATCCAATAGAAGTTAGAGGTTACGCATTTTACGATTGGGCAAAATCAGCATTTGAAACTTCAGTAACAGTTGCAGTATTACCTGCATGGTATGCATATCTATTCTTGAAGGCCAACGGATTAACAACTACCATCGGCTCTATAGAGATGCAAGGAGATGCAGTTTGGTCATTTGCAGTGGCAATAGGTACTCTTTTCATCGCAATCATCAGTCCTTCTTTGGGTGTAATTGCCGACAGAAGAAGAATCAAGATGTGGTGGTTAAGGATACTTACATATGTAGGTGCTGGATCAACTTTCCTTCTAGCATTCGCTCCACTTTTACCTATTGAAACTCAGTGGTTATGGCTAATGGTATTCTTCATGTTAGCTAACGTAGGTCTCAATGGAGCAGGTGTATTTTACAATGCTCTCCTCCCTCATATGGGTAAAGATGACGAGATGGACCGAATCTCTAATCTAGCATTTGCGTACGGTTATCTTGGTGGAGGAATCTTACTCCTAGTTCATCTTATCATGGTAATGACATTAACTGGAGATTGGGTCATTCCTTTCGTCATGGCTTCATCTGGTATTTGGTGGTACAGCTTTGCTTTATTGACATTCAAATGGGTTCCTGAACCCCCTATCGAAAATGAAATGCCATCTTTAGGGATTGTCGATTCGGCAAAATTAGCTATTTCCGAGCTTAGAAAAACCTTTGGCGAAGTTGAAAAATTCAGAACACTTTTCATCTACATGTTAGCATACTTCTTCTTCATTGATGGGATAAACAGCGTAACTGCTCTTGGAGGAGTTTTCGGCTCAACGGTGCTTGGAATAACTACGGTCGACTTGATTGTAACAATTCTTGCGATTCAATTTGTTGCTTGGCCGTCAGCACTAATGTTTACTAGACTTGCTAAAAAATTGGGAACTAAATCGGCATTAAATATCTCTCTTGTTGGATGGGTTATACTTTGTTTCGCAGCACTTTCTTTTGCTCCTCTAGAGTATTCTCAACATAGCGATTATCAAGTTCAGTTAGATGAAGATGCAGAAGCAGGAGTATGGCAATATACTCCTAACGCAAATCTAGTTGATTTCCCTATAGCACAGGTTGAAAATGGAGATGAACAAAATTGGGCACTCAACCATCTTCTTTCTGTAGGAATTGTTGAAATTGATGAAGATTATACTGATTCAGAAATTTACAAATGGGCTGGATTTGATGATGATAATAATCCCGTAACTGTCATTTTAGGCATTCAGACCAGTGAAAATATAGATGAGTTAATAAATTCATTTGAAGATACAAGATTCTCCGTAAGTGTAGTATATTCAGATGGTAGTGAATCAACTAAAGTGGGGGTTGATCATCCAACTAATCTAGGTGATGGCGTGATTGATGTCATTCCAAGCACAGTTCGTTCAAATGTTTGGGGCCCTCTAGGCATATCTATCGGTTTACAATTCTTGATACTCGGTTGCGCAATGGGAACGCTACTTGGTGGTTCTCAAGGATTAGCAAGGAGTATGTTTGGCCAAATGGTTCCAGAAACCAGAAGTGCGGAGTTCTTTGGTTTCTTTGGATTCTTCGGTAAAGTTGCGGCATTCATTGGTCCATTATTATATGGCATAATGACGGTGATGTATGATAGTAGAGTAGGTATCTTATCTATTGCTATGCTAATTTTGATTGGTGCGGTAATGATGCGGATGGTTGATCTTGAACAAGGACGTCTAGATGCACAAGCAGAAGATGCTAGGAATAGAGGGATTCATTCCGAAGATTGAGATTTTGTAAAAATTTTATCAATCAATAATGCAACTTCCAATAATAATACAATTGGTCCACCAACTAAGAACATAGAAATTGGGTCAGGTGGCGATAGCACAGCTCCTAATAATAGGGCTAAGAACCAAATTATCCCTCTATTTTCTATCAAACTGGATCTACTAATTATTTTAGTTCTTAACAGTAACAATGTTACTAAAGGTGTTTGGAAACTCATTACTGATCCAAAGAAAAGTCCGATTACAAATCCCAACCATGATTGTAATTGCCAGGTGTTGGTTAAGCCAACATTGCTTGCATCATTTGCTAGAAAATCAAGAAGCATGGGAATTAGTATGTTGTGAGCATAAATGGCTCCAATTACTCCAAGTCCAATTGAGGATAAGGATACTAAAAATATACTAGTAAGTCTGGAAGTATTATTTTTTATCTTGTTTTTATTAGATTTACTAATAATTTTACTTCCGTTCCATGAAAGATCTACTATTGTCATTGTAAATACCAATGCAATACCTATTTGTGTTGCAATTCTTAACCTAAGTAAAATTACTTCCATTGGTTGGATAATAATTAATTCAACTCCTTCAGGGAGGTATCCATTAGCTTGTAATAGCCAACTAATCACATCTCCAGAAATCGGATAACCCATTGCTAAACCAAAAATGAAGACCCCAATTAATAGAGTAATTCTACCTTTTAGATATTTGACTAGGTTCACAAATTCAGCCATAGGGATAATGTCCCTCTGCCTGTCTTCCATGTAACTGCGTAGGCGTTCACTTACTGAATACATCGCTTGCTAGATTTTCTATCTTCTCAGTATTATTGAAAGTATATCACCGTCTTTTAGTAGGTGATCTAGACCAACTCTTTGCCAATCGAATTTACCACTTGGGCCTTTAACTCTGGCATACCTAAATTTCCTTACAAAATCTCTATGTAATTTCACACAGACATCTCTTACTGTTGATGTATCTTTGATTATTAGTGGTTCGACTAAATCTGCTTCTTGACCTTGTGGTTTTAGGAAAACAGACATGAAATGTAAATTTTCAAATACAAAATCTTTCATAATCTCAATTCCTTTGCCTGTTTTTGCCGACACCTCTAGTACAGGCCAATTGAGCGGAATCATTTCCATAGTTCTTTGAATATCTTTTTCATTTGCTAAATCAACTTTATTTATCACGACTACGGCATTACTGTAAACTCTATTACCTGCTAAAGTATCAACAATATGGTCATCAGTTACATTAGTTCTCAAAGTCACTGTAGCAGAAACAATTCCGAAACTTCTGACAATGTCCTGAATCTCTTCATGAGTTAGATTCGTTTGTTTAACAGTAGATCTGACTACTATTCCACCTTTATTCGATCTTGTTATGAAAACTTGTGGTTTCTTTTGATTTAATCTCATCCCCGATCTCCATAATTCCATGTCTAGTATGTCAAAGTGTGATTCTTGAAAAGGATCTAAAACATACAATACCATATCTGAGCCTCTGATTACATTAAGAATTTCTTTCCCTCTTCCTTTCCCTTCCGCTGCTCCTTTGATTAATCCTGGCAAGTCAAGAATCTGTATCTTGGCTCCTTTATGCTCCATCAAACCAGGTATACAAGTTAGTGTAGTAAATGCGAAATTTCCTACTTCAGATTCTACTTCAGTTAACTGGGAGATGAGACTTGATTTTCCAACACTAGGGAATCCCACCAAAGCCACGGAAGCATCACCTGATTTCTTAACCTCGAATCCAGGTCCACCGCCACTAGATTTAGCATGAGCCTGTGCCTTTTCTTTGCGTGCTTTTAATGCCGCAATTTTAGCCTTCAGCTTTCCAATGTGGGCATTTGTGGCTTTATTTTTTTGAGTTTTCCCGATTTCTTCCTCGAGAGATTTAATTTGTTCATCGATTGTTGCCACAACTATACCCCCTATCGCAACCGATGCTCATGTGACTGGCCCAGTCATCTATTCTTCAATTGAATGCCTAACCGATAGTTCATTGTACACTTCTCTCTGGCTAGACCCGAGGCGCAGACATGGCAGATGTGATTCTAAATCTTGTCAACCATTCTAATTTTGAAAAATTAGTGTCGATGCCGCTTAAAGAATTATTTCAAAAAGTAGAAGATGGTTCATTAAGAGATTTTAGACCTAAATTAGATAATCGATTTCATAGAGAGTTTGATGTAGATTTAGAAGGAGATATACTGGAATGGTCTGATAATAATTCTGACTTAATAATGTCTAAAACAATACTTTCCCAATCAATAAAAGATTCAAATATAGCAGAATTAACAATCTTAATGGCGAAGTGGTGTTCATTTTCCGAATGGCGTTGTTGGGATGCTCGTCTTTTCTTATACGTTGAACCAATGTTGGAATACAATATTTCTAACACTAATGATTTCCTTAAGTTTTCATTATGGGAAGATTTCGTTTCTGCTTTATCAAAAACTGATAAAAAATCGTACTCAGAGTCAGTAGTTCTTGATTGGATGAATAGAAGGGAAAAATTAGGAGAAACAATGGAGCCTTCTGAAGATCCAAGAATATTACCTACCATGAGTTCTCATAGTAATGCGAGTGAATTATTACACATTTTTCTAAATAATCTTGACTCGAAAAATATTAGTTTATTAATAGGACGCGAGTATCTAGAGTATGAGCTATGGAGTCTAAATGGAGACTCACTATATAATATAGAAGGGATTTAAACATGACAGAATTACCTCTAATTCCTCCTCCGCCCTCAAATCAACCTGAGCCTAGTTTTGTTGTTTTAGGTCGTTTTCAGCCATTTCACAAAGGGCATGCTGCCATGATAATTGCCGCTGAAAACTATCGCAAGGAAAATAATCCTGAACTGAAGTTAATTATTGCAGTTGGTTCATCAAATAGACCTCAGACATTAAAAAATCCTTGGTCAGATTCAGAAAGGATCGAGATGATATTATTTTGGCTTGATAATGAGGTAAATTTTGAAGCTACAGTTATCTCTATTCCAGATATCGAAGACCCTCCTAATTGGGTAAGTCATGCAGAAAGGTACCATGGTAAGCAAGGAGTATTTTTCAGTAGTGATACCTCCTCCTCAGAATTATATGAGATTTCAAAATGGCCTGTTATTTCAACATCATTAATTCATAGAGAACGGTTTGAAGGATGGAGGGTGCGTGAAACTGCTAGAATGCTTTCTACAATTAACGATGAAGATGCAATTAAAATGGTTTTAGGCGAATCTGTTCCAGAATCAATAATTGATTTCTTGATAACTAATGATCAATTAAAGAGACTCGCATTTTTAGGAGAAGGCGGAGAACCTGTTGGTTAGTTTTCAACTAAATCATTGGGACTAAAATCACAATAACCATTACAAGTATCTACTATTTTTCCTTCGGAGAGGTAATTGAATGCCATTTCTCTAGCTATTGGTAAAATTCCTATTGCATCATGTGCAGGATGTGGCTCTTGACCATATTCATTACCTACTGGTGGTTGAAGATAACCTCCATCAAAGAAAACACCAATTGAACCAGAATGTCCTTCATCTGCAATAGTTACTCCGTAGGGGGTAATCGTAGAGGAATTAAGTAGAGCAATATCACCAGTTCTCATCATTCTCGCGGAAGAAATATTGGAAATCTGTAAATCTGAAATCGAGAATAATGTCATCAACTCAAATGGTTGTATTTCATCATTATAACCTTCCTTTCTCAGACTCAAGAAAGTATCAGTTTCAGTTGAATCCCAAAGTGATTGCATTATCGACATTGCAACTGCTCTGTCTAACTGATTATCATATCCATATTCACTTGCAAAAATAAAATAAAATTTATCAAACTGTGTACATCTCTCAATAATATGTGAAAATGATGAACCTCCTGACCACAAAACTCCTCTATTCAAATCAGGTGATAACCCTATAATTGAAGGCCCTCTCAATGCGCCATTTGAATATCCTGTATAAGTCGGGCTGGTAGTATTAATCATTTTCCAACCATCTTCACCATTGTAGAAATCCGGTAAATCGGAACAAATTCCCATGAATGTCTTTATCATGACAACTTGATTTATCATTGCCTGTTCTAACCTTTCTGCTTGATGTTGAAAGTAATGCATGTTTAACACAGCATATTCAATACTCGCGAAATCATCATCGGCCCAACCGTAGAAACTAGTCCCTAGCATAGCCGCATTATTTTCATTGGCCCAGCCGCTTAGTGCATTAGTATTCCCATTTCCGAGGAATCCATGACCCCAAATAATCAAATCAGCAGGTTCTTGAATTGTTATTGCAGAGTAAGGTATTACTAACCAAAAAGGAATTTCTCTATTTTCAACAAAAACAGGTGTTCTATCTTCAGCAGATGTCCTTCTAATCAAAGCGGGAGGGAAAAACGATTCAGTATATTGGGGTGCAGTAAAGGTGCCGGAAATTAACCAATGACTAGCATTATCCTCTTCTGTAATTAATTCATTCGATTCTACTGTGCAACTAATCCCATCCCCAGTTCTTTCTAAAGCATCGTTTCTCATTGAAATCAGTGGTCCAATCATTGATTCGGTAGAAGAGGTATGGAAAGTCCAAGCAGTCTGTAATTGACTAATAGAAATGTCAGTATTTACATCTATCCAAGAGAATAAATTCTGAAACTCGGATCTTCTATTTTCAATATCTATTGATGAAGTAATTACTTGGTCTCTTAATGCAGCAAAACCTTCTGGAGTAGGTACTAATTCTCCAGATTCATCAGTTAAACCTGATATTATTACAATGTAAGGTGTGTTATGTTCCAATGCTTTTATTGTTCTAATATGAAGTATCGTAGGTTGGTCCGCCTCGGATCTTACATCTAGTTCAACCCAGTGTGGAATTAATTCCCCAGTTAATTTATTCATTATAACTGTAGAATGTCCACTCTCTAAGCTTTTCGAAATACTGTATTGACCTGCTAACCCTGAAATGTCAGGTTCTATTGTAAATGCTGTCATAATTTGTGTATTAGGGCTTGCTCCATCAATTTGATTTAAAATTGGTATTTCTATAGGATTAACAGTTCCAGAACCAGGAATTGTATTTGAAGAATAATTTATTCTTTTACCCGTAATTGTACTTTGGTCATTGATTAGAAATGCATCGGAAGGGAAAGGCAGCATACAATGTATTGGATTTGTATTATCACAGCCATCAGTGTGGGGGATATCAAGAATTTCTTGAGTTTCATCATAGAGGCAGCTTTCATCACTTATTGTCGCATTTACATCAAAATTTAATGCTTCGGAATCAGTACAACCAAGATTCTCTAATATTTCATCCGAAACTTCATCGTTTATTGCAGTACATCCTGATAGCATCATAGATACGCATAATAAAATTACGAGAAACCTATCCATGTACTTTCCAATTGTACTTATGTTTTGAATATTATTCATCAGAAACAATAACTTTCACAGGTCTTAATACACGCTCATGGAACATATACCCGTCTTCAATTACTTCCACTACTGTACCAGTGGCTTTTCCTTCGGGCGCTGGAATTACCGCTATTGCTTCCATAAATGATGGATTGAACATTTGATCTAAAGCTTCGATTTTCGTTACTCCTTCATTTTCTAAAACTGTTTTCAAAGTTTTCATAGTCAAGTTCACTCCCTCAAGAAATTTCTCTGTTTGACTATTTTCAATTGAAATTGCTTTCTCTAAATTATCCAATACTGGAAGAATCTTTGCAGACAGATTCATACTAGAGAATTTGACTAGAGTGTTTCTTTCTCTAGCATATCTTTGTCTTAGATTTACCATTTCAGCTGTAGAATATTGTTTTTCTTTCTCTAATTCCTCGACTTTAGATTCAAGAATTTTAATTGGATCTATAATCTCGACTTCTTCTGAATTATTTTCCTCCGCCAACTCCTCAATTGGCTCTTCACCCTCGTCTGCCATGTTACTTGGTTTCATTCATCATTCAAGAATCCAATGGTCTAAGTTATTCCAGATAGAAGTATTCTCCAGCGATTTTTTGCTCCCTATCTTTCCGACTATCTGGCTTGTTAATACGTGGTCTGTGTGATTCATGATCTCTTCTGAATGTGATATTTACATCTTTCAAAAATTTATTCATACCTTTTCTAAGACTTAATGGACCTACTGCATTTCCAGATTTCCCTCCCTCACCATCGAAAACTAAAAGTGAATCACTCACAATATCGATAAAGTAAATGTCATGATCGATTACCATGGCCGCCTTTTCGTTACTTTCCATGGTTCTTCTGATTGCCTTCGCGGCTTCCATTCTTGCATTAGCATCAAGATGAGCACTTGGCTCATCAAGTAGGTACAAATCAGCCTCTTTACCCAGACAAATTACGATACTCACTGCTTGTAATTCTCCACCAGAAAGTTTCTTTGCCTTCAGTCCTAATAATTGGTCAACCTGTAATGGCCTAACAACTTGCGTATGGAATTCTCCAGTTCTCCATTTATGTCCTAATTCAGTGTTTAACCAGTCTTCCACTGTTCCTTCGAAATCAGTATGAACATGTTGTGGTTTGTATGATACTTTTGCTTCCATTGTACACCATCCCTGGTCCGGTTCAATTTCGCCAGCAATCATTTTGACCATTGTAGTTTTTCCAGTTGCATTTGGCCCCACAACTCCTACAACTTCCGCACTTTTTACCATCCCTTCTCCAGTTTTTAGATGGAAACTACCTAAAGTTTTCTCCATATCTCCCCACTTTAAAATTGGTAAACCAACTTCTTCTCCACGTACTCTTCCCCTCAGGAATTGAATAGGTTTGTCTCTAATTCTAACGTTTTCTTCGGGCAAGAACCCTTCAAGATATGCATTTATAGCACTTCTAGTTGATCTTGCAGGTGTAAATATTCCAAATGCGGCTCTCTCTCCGTATACGATATGTAATAGGTCACATAGAACATCGAGAATAGCTAAATCGTGCTCAACTACAATTACTCTTTTACCCATTTCTGCTAAATTTTGTATTATTTTTACAATTCTCATCCTTTCATGAATATCGAGATATGATGAAGGCTCGTCAAAGAAATACACTTCTGCCTCTTTCAACATGGTTGCACATATTGCTACTCTTTGCAATTCTCCACCTGATAATTGTCCTATATTTCTGTCTAATATATGTGTGATTGCCAATAATTCTGCATACTCGATTAAATCGCCTCTTTCGTCAACTTTCTCAAGTAGTTCTCTTGCCTTACCATCAAAAATCTTAGGTAATTTGTCGATATACTGTGGTTTTACAGCAATCCTAACTCCATCATCAGCCACTAATTGTAGGTAATCTCTTAATTCTCCTCTTGGAAATGATTCAATGATATCATTCCATTCAGCCGAATTAATAGTCCAGTCTCCTAGGTTTGGTTGGATAGAACCTGATAGCAGATTTATCGCGGTAGATTTACCCATGCCATTAGGCCCCAATATTCCTACCACTTGTTTTTCTCTAGGTGCTGGTAGCCTAAACAATCTGAATCCATTCTGATCATATCTATGTGTCATCTCACCTTCTAGTTCTTCTGGTAAATTAGTAATAACCAGAGAGTCAAATGGGCATTTATTAATACATATTCCACAACCAATACAAAGCGGTTCTGAGATAATCGGTTTACCACTTGAATCATCAAGGATAATACATTCAATCCCATTTCTTACAGGAGGGCAAAAAACCCAACATTCAGCATTACATTTTTCCGGGCTACATCTATCTTCAAGAAGTACAGCAACCCTCATATCTCCACCTCCCAAGTATTTTACTCAATATATCTTCTATCATTCAACCTAAATTAGGTCTTTTTTGTTCATAGGGCAAAGAAACGAAATCTAATGTAAATATAACCTGCTAGACCTATTTTTTCGGTTTTTGATAACTGTGTTCTTTCAGAAAAAACATCTCCGTCATTTCTATCTATTTTTTTCATTATAGAGTGATAAAATGTTGTCATTGCGGCTGGTGAATATCTACTTGATTTATCAAGTAGAGGGAACAATTTCATTCCTCTTTCTCTATATTTATCTGCTCTCTTAATATATTCCTTTACAAATGGTTTCCAACCTGGATGTTTCAATATTTCTTTCCCATTTCTCAAATCTTCTTCCGTAATACCGAATCGGTTTAGATCTTCAATTGGAAGGTAGATTCTATCGCGTTCAATATCTTCCGCAACATCTCTGAGTATATTTGTTAGTTGCATATAAATCCCCCATGATTCCGCATATTCTCTAGCTCTTCTATCATCATACCCATATATCTCAATGCACACAAGTCCTACTGTTGAAGCCACTTTGTAACAATATGAGTATAGATCTTCAAAAGTTTCATATCTATTTCGATGAAAATCTTCTTCCATCCCACTAATCATATCATCTAATAATTGCCTAGGAATTCCATATTTGTTTACTGTATCTTTCAATGCTATGAATATCGGGTCAGTGGATGTCATCTTACCATATGCAGTAGATAATTTCTTTCTGTAATAAAATAACTGAGACATTTTATCATTGTATGATGATCGTTCTAGAACTGGTACGCCATCAATCAGTCTCTCAATTTTTGTTCTATAATCAATTGATTCAGGATTTTCTTCAGAACCTCCTGGGAAATAATCTACATAGTCTCCATCTGCAATGTCATCCGCTCTCCTACAAAATGCATAGTAGGCCATGATAGATCTCCTTTCTTCTTCTGGTAGATACTTAAAAGAATGATAAAAATTACCTGCTTCTCTCCTAGTTAATTCTTCACAATAGTCATAAGCAGATTTTACAATGTCCTCTGGAAGTCTGTTTTCAGACCATAAAGCAGCGTCAATATATGAAAAAGGATTTACTAATTCTCCTCTTGAACCAATCACTCCCATAAAGAAAGCACCTTCTCTAAGAGTTTCTAATGCAGTAATGCTAATCGCATGAACTGCCTCCTTAGTTACGTTTACTGCATTACGTACTTTTTCAATAGGGACAGAATTATTTTCTTCTCCGATTAGTGAAATTGATTTCCCAAGGTCATACATAACCTCTGGTTCGAAATCACTAATCTGTCCATCGGGCATACTACTTTCATATCGAGCCGAATAGATTTACTCTTGAACTTCACGCTGAGATGTACAAACTATGAATCAGTAATTAATTCATTTTTTTGGGATTAATTCCGGTTATTGATAGCCAAATCGCCTTCCTCATTATTTTCTTAATTTCCGGTCTTAATACCTTAATTCGTCTATTATAATCTAGTATATTTCCATCGCGCAATAATTGCAAGGTTCTTTGCCCTATAAGTACTGGTAATAAGCACGAAAGTCGAAGTCGAAACTGACTTCTTGGTAGCATTTTGATATAGTCAACAGCATCATCAAGATAGTTTTCGGCCCTAAATATGTAAGATTCATATAATGGCCTGAATTTTTCGATATTATTCATTTCAAGAAGATCTTCTGAGATCATCTCAATCTGATGAAGAGTTTGGCTAGGGATATAGCATCTCCCCATTCGTAAATCCTCTGGTAAATCTCTCAATATATTGATTAATTGTAAAGATTTCCCGAAGTTAACCGCCTTTTCAAATAAAATTTTCTTTTCTTTTTCTTTCATATTAAATAGATGATCTAATGACATATGAGTCCAAAATTCTCCCACACTCCCTGCAACTCGATATGTGTAGTCATCTAACTCCTCTTCATTTTCTAATGAAATTATTTTTTCACCCGTAGCGTCAGTGAATCTTTCCAAATCCAATATCTGTCCTCCAATGATGATATCAAGTAATTTTTTAATTTTTATCTTATCAGAATTAGTAAATTGTCCTGATTTCTGTAAATAATTTACAGGTATAATTGCTTCATGTAGTAACCTTGCTTCTGCAGCATCTTCCTGTATAATTGCTAAATCGGTAAAATCAGGTAATTTTCTATTTACATCTTGTATTTTATTATTATAATCGCTCAGTAATTCTAGTAAAATTTTATTTTCTCCCACCTTAGAGTCTGCAATTGTATCTGCTAAGCGTGCCAGTAAATACATCAAACTAATCTGTCTTCGAATTTTTTTAGGTGTTACTTTTAATGTCAAATAAAATGATCTGGAAGTCCCTTCTAAGAGGTCATCTATTATTTTTTCAGACTCGCCATCGCTTGACTCGCCTCTAGCCATGGACAATGAGGATACTTCCTGCATCTAAGACTCTCGCATACAAGTTTATCTCAATCCAGCATCTTTCAATGCTCTGACTAATACATTTCCAATTTCAGAAGGGTCTCTTGCAACATAGATTCCAGCATTTTCAAACGCCTTGAATTTCTCTGCTGCCGTTCCTTTCCCTCCCGAAATTATAGCTCCTGCATGCCCCATTCTCTTCCCAGGGGGTGCAGTAGATCCTGCCACAAACCCTACTATTGGTTTTGTCATATTCTTTGCTACCCAATCTGCGGCTTCTTCTTCTGCTGAACCTCCGATTTCTCCAATCATCACTACAGCTACTGTTTGAGGGTCGTTTTCAAAAGCATCTAGACAATCGATAAATCCAGTACCATTAACCGGGTCACCTCCTATTCCAACACAAGTTGATTGACCTTCTCCAACACTCATAGTTTGCGCAACTGCTTCATAGGTTAGAGTACCTGATTTCGATACAATCCCTATCCTTCCTTTGGCATGAATGAATCCAGGCATTATTCCTGCTTTGCATCCCCCAACATCACCAGGAGTAATTATCCCTGGGCAATTTGGGCCTATCAACCTCACTTCAGGATATTGATCTACTTTTGCTACTGCCTTTATCATGTCTAAAATTGGAATTCCTTCTGTGATACAGACGATTAATCCTCCTCCTTTTTCTTGGAATGCGTCTGCTGCTTCGACAATAGCAGCAGCAGCAAATCTAGCAGGGACATAAATCAAACTAACATCTGCTCCAGTTTCATCTAATCCTTCAGAAACCGTATTGAAGACTGGTACTTTCTTATTTGGTAACTCAACAAATTGTCCTCCTTTTCCTGGAGTTACTCCCCCTACTACATTTGTATTATATTCGTCCATTTTTGTGCCATGGAAAGTACCTTGTTTACCTGTAATACCTTGAATTAGAACTTTACTTTCTTCATGAATCCAAATTGACATTATTCTTCACCTCTTGTTAGATTAACAATTTTTTCTGCCCCTTCTGCAAGGGTACTCGAAGTATGAACATCTAAGTCACAATTATCTAATACTTCTTTGCCTTCTATATGATTAGTGCCTGAAAACCTTACAACTAAGGGTACTTGTAAACCAAGTTCATTCGATGCTTCAATAACACTTCTAGCCACCATGTCACATTGAATGATTCCTCCAAAGATATTTACTAATATGCCTTCAACATTATCGTCTTCTAATATTATTCCAAATGCCGCAGTGATTGATTCCTTAGTTGCTCCCCCGCCTATATCGAGAAAATTTGCAGGTTCTCCTCCATACAATTTTATCACATCCATAGATGCCATTGCAAGTCCTGCACCATTTACTAAACAACCAATGTTTCCATCCAGTTTCACATATGAAAGACCATGGTCATGAGCTCTAGTTTCAACTTCCTCTTCTTCTGAATGGTCTCTCATTTCTTCCATCCAGGGGTGCCTAAATGATGCATTATCATCGAAACTAACCTTTGCATCTAATGCTATCATATCTCCAGAATCTGACTTAACTAGTGGATTAATTTCTATCATAGAGCAATCCTTTTCAATAAACATTCTCGATAAAGATTCTAACATGGCAACTAAATCTTGTTTTGAATGACCGCTGAGTCCAAGTTTATCTGCCATGTCTAAAGCGTCCTTTTCATTTAGTCCATCCACTGGATGTGTCCAAATTTTATGTATTGCTTCGGGAGTTTTTTCTGCAACTTCTTCAATGTCTATTCCTCCTTCAGTAGATGCCATTATTAGAATTGTTTTTGCTTCTCTATCGACCAATAAAGCCAAGTAATATTCATGCTCAATTGAGCAACCAGCTTCTACATACAAATTATTTACTATTTTCCCACTTGAACCTGTTTGTTTCGTAACAAGTTTTCTTCCAATTATATTCTGAGCATATTCCTTAACTTCATCTCTAGAAAACGCTATTTTCACTCCTCCTTCCATTACTAGATTATCAGTTTCTTGATCATAAAGAGTGCCTTTTCCTCTCCCTCCGGCATGAATTTGTGATTTCACCGCTACTACTTTTGAATCTAAATAATCGTACGCAATAAGGGCATCTTCTACTGTTTTACAGTGTACTCCATCTTGTACTTTCACTCCTGCTTGTTTAAACAGATTTTTTCCTTGATACTCGTGAATATTCATAACTCTCAACCTTCCGAGTGGAAGTCGCTCTTTGAACGATGCGCCTGACGATGTTCAAATCTTAAGCACGAAGTGCTGAAATCTATTGTCATATCCGGCGAAGTATGGATGTAGTAGTTCTTGCTGGTGGATTTGGTACTAGGTTGAGACCTTGGACAGAAGGGAGAGCAAAACCGTTACTCCCAGTTTTAGATAAAACACTTCTAGAAAGGGTAGTTGAATGTGTTCCAACTAAAATGGTTGATAGAGTAATTATTGCAGCGGGTTATAGTGTTGATGAAATGCAGAGTTTCTTTTCAACATCTAATCTTCCTTTTGAGGTAATAATTTCAGTTGAAGATGAACCTTTAGGGACAGGAGGGGCAATTTCAAAGACCTTTGAACATCTTACTGGCGAAGGGCCAGTCTTAATTTTGAATGGAGATCTTGTTTCAAGTGTAGATGTTAATGATTTATTGGCACATCATAAAAAAAAGAATGCTTTAGTTACTCTTTCACTTTGGCATGTAGATGACCCTAGTAGGTTTGGAGTATGTGGCTTAAATGGCTCTGGAATGATTACAAAATTTCAAGAAAAACCGGAACCAGGGACCGAGTTTTCGAACCTGATTAATGCGGGTTGTTATCTAATTGAAAGAGAAGTATTGAAAACTCTCTCGTCAGAGAAGCATAGTATAGAAAGAGCAGTATTTCCTGAAATCGCAAGAACTGGTAAGATGGCTGGATTAGAATTTAAGGGCTATTTTGTTGATGCTGGGACCCCTTCGTCATTTATTGAAGCAGTACAAGTTTGTATTTCTAACAAAAGATTCGAAATCGGTGCTATACATGACAAGCATACGTGGATTTCTGATAAAGTATTCATACATGAACCATATCAAATAACTGGCTCATCTATTTCAAACAATGTGTCTATTGGTAAAGGTTGTGAAATTCTCGACTGTGTAATTTTATCTGGGGCTAAAATTGGAGAAGGATGTAAATTACAGAGATGTTTAATTGGAGAATCTAGTATAATTAAACGCGGCTCTGTTATATCAGATAAGGTCATTGGACATGGCGAAATGATATAATTTGTCCGTCATCATCATATCGGCATTATGTCTCGCAGTTCTATGAACGACACTCTAATCGTTGTTAATTTCAAAACTTATCAAGAGGCTCACGGTGTTGCTGCTGAAGAATTGGCAGTAATTATGCAAGATTTAGAGACAAATGCACGTATGGTTGCGGTAGTATCTGCTTTTGATTTATCTTCTGTCGTTTCAGCAGCACCTAATTTAGAAGTTTGGACTCAACATCTAGATCCAATAAACTTTGGTTCAAATACTGGTTGGTTACACCCAGATACAGCGATATGTAGAGGTGCTAAAGGGACTCTGATTAATCATGCAGAACATAAAGTTTCTATCGAACATATTGCCATGCTCTTAGACAGTGTTCCAGAAGATTTCACAGTTTGTGCTTGTGCTGCAGATATTGAAGAAGCAAGAGCATTGTCAGCATTAGAACCTAATTATGTGGCAGTTGAACCTCCCGAATTAATAGGGGGTGAAATTTCAGTAACTACTGCGGACCCTGAAATTGTTAGTGGAACAGCCGCAGCTATACGTGAAATTAGCGAGAGTGTAGGAATTTTATGCGGAGCCGGTGTAAAAAATGGCGATGATGTGTTCGCAGCAATTAATTTAGGTACTTCCGGAGTACTTTTGGCTAGTGGAGTCACCAAAGTCAGTGACCCAAGAAGTGCTTTAAGTGATTTAATTTCTAAAATTTAGAAAATCATTGATCTTAAATCGATATAATTTTTCTACTTCTATAAAGATGATTATTATAGCAAAATCACTGTTTTGCTCTCTTTCTAGATGCTTTTCGGCGACGAAGTTTCTTCTTACGCCATTTCCAGCGTTGGTTTCCTTGCTTCTTCCAGGCACGTGAACCTCGCTTCATGCAGCCCGCCGACCTACTGCCCCTATATGAGCGATTTGTATTGTAAGAGATAACTCTAATGATCGAAATAATTATCTTTAGTGGTGGGCGATACAGGATTCGAACCCATGTCATCGGCTTAGAAGGCCGATATGATATCCAGACTACACCAATCGCCCTTGGGCTGACGCGGCAGTATCTCTTTGATGAACCCTACACCTCAAACATTTTCCTTAAGGAGGCTATCGACAGCGTCTTCTAATACCTCTTGCATTTGATCTACATCTGCTCCAGCACTGTAATTTAAGGCGCCATCATCAGATATGTCGCTTCTAATATCTCTGACCGTCCGCCCTATTTTTTTTGCGATTTCTTTCTTTTGACGTAGGTTCTTTCTTCTCAAAGAAAATATACTTATCATTGCAGATAAACTTCTAAGTATACTTTCTAAAACAGCAATCAAAAATAAGCTACTGATGAAAGATGTTGCGATTTCGTTCAATCCATTGAATAATTCTTCAATCTCAGAGATTTGGACCTGTGCATCCCCCACTAAAAATACACCTAAAACACCGAAAGGTAGCATTTTGGCTACATCTCTAGATAAATCCTCAGTCCAATACGAAAGAATCCTCACCGCGCCCACCACAGATGTTGCGATTAGTGCATTACGTGAGTGATCAGCATCGGGAGATAACAAAGTCAATATGATTGCTAAAACCAAAGTCCAGAATGTAATTAGTACTGGTACGAAGATAATATATTGGAGGACAAAGAGAATTGTTCTAGAATATTTTTTGAATCTCCCCGAAAAATTGTCTGAGTAATGATTTAGATTAAGCGTGATTAAATCTCTTTTTGCTAATGCTCTGTAAAAAATAAATACAAATACAGAGTAAACAGAAATCGCAATTATTGCCCCTAGAGTAGGATAAGATTCTCTAATTATTAATCTAAACAAATCTTCTATCTCAGATATGTTACTTGGTATTTCCATATTATACCGTGTACGTTTGACATATTATGATTATGCGTATCATGATTTGAATGGTTTAGCACATTTTGGACATCTAGCAGGCATAGATACTCTTTTCCTCTCCCATGTGTAACCACAATCTCCGCAAATCCACTGCCTTTCTGGTAATTTCTCAAGGACTCTTTCTCTCATTTCTTGTAATACTAAAGAATCTGTTAACTTTGGTGCGGGGGCAATCTCTCTAACTAAGTTAGCGTGTATCTCTCCATGATCCAATAAACCTGATGCGTGCAACAGTTCATGAGATAGGGTATGCTTGTAAAGAGCTAAATCTCTATTCAACATAGGATTAAGGCCGATAGTCACGGGCCCACATGACAATCTTAACTTTCTTCTTCGAAATAATTCATTAGCGCTATACTCAAAACGTGTCATTCCCAATCTTGAGTCATTTTCATCAATCCAAACTAGGGTCAGATTTTTCCCTAGATATTTGAGAAAAGGTGCTTCTTTTTTATCCAATTTTTCTTTCAATAAATGGATTAGATTTTCAGGAAAATCAGGATTAGGAGGTAATAGTTTGTCATCTCTCTCATCTCCCCCTGCACTGAACACACCCCTGCCTACTCCATTTCCCTTAAATGGCCGTCGTAAGTCCGTTGTTTATTGGGCGTGTGGCGCAGCTTGGAAGCGCGCTTCTTTGGCTAAGAAGAGGCCCCGAGTTCAAATCTCGGCTCGTCCACCATATAATAACACATAATTCCCCTTTCAAATTTATTTTTTTTCTCGTAGAAAAATACTATTTCTAGCTCATTCCAACTCTGAGAAATATTATTTTTAGAATATACATTTGCCCTTATTCCCTATTTAATAACAATGAATCAAAAAGACATATTAACAAAAAATATACTAATTAATAACCATATGTATAATTTTTTAAATTTTAATTACCATATGAGACATTATATAATCCAATATTTCTCCAATCGAACAAATAATAAGCCTAGTACTCTGTCGATTATCTATGGTAACGCACAAAGCAAAACTCGAATACATATGGTTGGATGGATATGAACCTACTCAGAATATGAGGAGTAAAACATTAGTCAAGAAAAATTTTTCTGGAGATGTTGGAGACTGTCCAATGTGGTCATTCGATGGTTCCTCCACAAAACAAGCAGAAGGTGGTAGTTCAGATTGTTTGTTGAAGCCTGTAGCTATTTACCCAGATCCACAGAGAATAGATGGTTTTCTTGTTATGTGTGAAGTATTGAATGCTGACGGAACCCCCCATCTAAGTAATGGTAGAGCAACAATAGAAGAAGATGATGATGACTTCTGGTTTGGTTATGAACAGGAGTATTTCATTATGGATGTAGATACACAACTTCCTTTAGGTTTCCCAGTTGGAGGGTATCCTGGGCCTCAGGGACTTTACTACTGTTCTGTTGGTGGAAGAAATACTCATGGTAGGAGTCTAGTTGAAGAGCATGCAGACTTGTGCCTAGAGGCTGGTATCAATTTTGAAGGGATCAATCAAGAGGTTGCCTGCGGTCAATGGGAGTTTCAGATCTTTGCTAAAGGTGCCAAAAAAGCAGGTGACGAATTATGGGTCGCTAGATATTTATTAGATAGATTGACTGAGAAATATGGATATTATATTGAGTATCATCCTAAACCTATTCAAGGTGATTGGAATGGTTCAGGAATGCATGTCAATTTCAGCGATGGTAAAATGAGAGATGAGGGTGGAGAGGTACTTTTCACAAATATCTGTGAAGCATTTGGTAGAAATATCGAGAAACATATGTCGGTTTATGGCGCTCACAATGAGCTACGCTTAACCGGTCTCCATGAAACACAATCAATTGATCAGTTTTCTTTTGGTGTATCTGATCGTGGAGCATCCATCCGTATTCCTATAGGGACAATAGAAGATGGTTGGAAAGGTCGACTTGAAGACAGGAGGCCTGCATCAAATGGTGATCCATACAAAATCGGCGCCGTTGTGATTAGCACTACTAAATCTGCATACTGATTTTTATCATTTCGACAATTTCATCAGCGCAACCCCAAGAAAGAGTCACTCCGGCTCCTCCATGTCCATAATTATGAATTATTTTTTTGCCATTTATCATTTCTTCTTCTAGTCTAACTTCATAGCGAGATGGCCTCAACCCTACAGCGGTACCTACAATATTATCTCTATTTAATTCGGGCCATAATTCTTCACATTTCGAAAGAATTATTTCCGTATCTTCTGGTCTAATATTTTCTTCCCAATCATCTTTTTGAGCGGTTCCTCCAAGAACTGTTACATCTCTTCGAGGAATTGTGTAAGTTAGTGTTTCAGGTTTTTGATCAAATCTTCCAAATCCTGGATCCTGTTTGATGTAAACAACCTGGCCTCTTACTGGCCTTAGTTCTCTATCATTGCATAAATCTCTTCCACCAAGTCCACAACAATTGACAATTATTTCACCTGGTACTTCTTTTAATGAAGAAAATTCTCTTAATTCGTATAACCCTCCCAATTTTTTAAATTTATCTAGTAACCAAGGCATGTAATGATTCATTTCTATAACTGGCGCTTCAATTTCCCATCCGAAATTATAACCATTAATAATCTCTGAATCTTCAAGTATTCTGAAATGAGGAATTTCTGAACTCCAACCCGGTAATTCACATTTTTCTTTCAAGTATTCTCTTCCTAAGCGTAAAGTTATACAATCCACGTTTTCTTCATTTCTTAGTCTAATTAATTCGTAGAATGTTTCAGAAGACCATTTATTTGTTTTCTCTACGGGTTCTGCAAGAAATGGATACCACCACGCGGCTGCAACATCAGAAACAGTATTAGGACTCATATTTCTTGTTAAGATAGTGACTTTGAATCCTGATTCTAAGAGTCTGATTGCAGTAGTGATTCCAGAAACTCCCGCACCTAGTACAGTAATGTGCATGAGTTGCAATAGAGGTATGGTAAATCATCTAGTCGGTGTGATAACAATCTTCAATGATTGGACATCTCGCAGTACAGGTGACACGGTGCCAAAAGTTAGAAGACCAAAAAAAGGTTGGTTTCGCCCATCAAAAAAGAAGCCTCGCCGGGGACCCTTAGTTGCTCCTAGTGAGAAAGGCTTACCTCCTTGTCCGGCATGCGGAGAATGGAGTATGCAGAAAGATAATATTCGTAAAGAAATTTTTTGTGGTTCGTGTGGCGCTATTGCCTAATGTTTATGGTAAATCCAATATGTTACAATCTCTCCGCTATTACTGTCGCAGTGATGAGGAACCGCACCGGATGCCTTGGGTGTCGCGAGTGATGGGCGATCTGAGCGGCTTCCAAGGTGAATAGATTGGATAGAATAGTAACCGATAATCAAGGTAGGAAACTGCGTTTATTAGAGCCAAAATCTCTAACTTCTGCTCCAAAAGATTTTCATTTATCTAGAGTGAGTAGACCTTTTAGAAGGTATTTCTCATTAGTTGCAAACTCATTAATTATGGTTTTTCTTGTTCAAGCTTTTTCTGCCCAGCTAATCGGAGTCCTCGATGCCCAACCATTATACGTTGTTGGATGTAGTTTCGTGACCTTTCCCTGCATTGGTTTTCTGATTTTTCTTCATCGTCCTAAACTTATTGAAGTTAGATTACTGACATCTGATGAAAATGGTGTATTTGCACATCCAATTCCCGAGGGGGGTTCAATACAAACTCCTATTCCTACGAAAATGAATCGTTTTTTAGTTCGAGATGATTCAGTAATTGATACGCCACCGTCATTTTGGATATGGATTATTTTTTTAATTTGTCTTTGTATTTCATTTGTAATTGCAATTATTGAGATAATAGGCGGTGAGTTAGGTTTGATTCTATCTTTAATAATGGCTCTGCCAATGACTCTAATTTTATTTTCTATCCCAGTTTATGCTTGGTGGTCATCATCTAATTCTTGGATTGGTTTACCGACTCGTTTGAGAGATGCTGAATCTTGGTTAATTGCGGGAATGGCCGCTGGCGTCCCTGCAATTTTGATTAATAGTTGGTTAACTCCAGCTTTAGTACCTTCATCTTGGTCCACGGTAACAGAAAATTTTATCATTTATACTCTAAGTGCTCCCATTGGTGAAGAAATTTTTAAGTTCTTGGCAGTTTTATGCTTTATTTCTACAATAAAAGGTCCCAAGACAGGTTTTCAAGTCGGTTTCACTGTCGGATTAGGTTTTGCAATCGTTGAAAATTTTCAATATCTTCTACTTTCTTATGGAGGGGGGGGATTCACAGGCTTATTTATAACATCATTAATTAGAGGAATTGGTTCGATTCCGGGACATGCAGTTTGGACCTCATTCAGTGGCGCTGCCTTGGGTTGGTGGATAAGTAATCCAGATAACAAAGCGAAGGTAATTTTTATGATACAGAGTCTTTCTTCCAAATCAATGAATATGATTGAAAGTATTGGAATTGATGTTGATATGGACGGCGATACGTCTGGATTTGATGGCCCAGAGTATACAATGTTAACTGCACTTGAAGATGCTAAAAAGACTTCAGACAAAATTAATTGGACTGTTTCAGGAGATAAATCTCAAAAAATATTAACCTCTCTAATTGGTAATAATAATCCGGAATGGTGGAAATTATCTGAACAAAATCATACTACTGAAAGCTCTGTAAAGATGATTCAGACTAGCAGTAATATTACAGATAATGAGCCCAAATTAAAAATAATACCTCCTAAGTCAATTATTGCCGGACTTCTAATCGCAATCTTTGGGCATTCAATATGGAATGGTTCAGGAATTATTTTGCTTGAGATTGGCACAATCATTGGTCTAAGTGAAGATATTAACCTTGTTCTATTTTTAATTTGGATGATTTTTCTAGTCGTAGTAGTTCTTTTCGTTTCTTTTTTGCTGATGAGAGGAATCAGCACTATTTCAGATATTAGCAACTAACAATTATTCTATTTGTTCATGCGAACCTTTCATGACCCCCCCTCGTTCCAGAAAGAGTGGAATTACCATGGACATAGGGGACGACCAAATTATTTCTGTCAGCCTTGTTCTATCTTTATTACTACTTTCCCGAGTTAGAGATCTATTAGACAATAGTGGATTATTTGCAGCAATGATAACCGGTTTTACAGTGTCTTTAATGGGTCATTGGACTTGGTTGATTGCACTATTGACTTTCCTAGTTATAGGTTCACTAGCTACGAAATGGAAATTCGAAGAAAAGACATTACTTTCATTAGAAGAGGCTAATGAGGGGTTAAGGAGTTGGAAAAATGTTCTAGCCAATGGGGGAGCAGTTTCAATAATGGCAATTTATAATTTCATATTCCCTGGCGAGGAATGGATTTATTTTGCTGCTATAGCAAGTATTTCTGTGGCCTTGTCTGATACTCTAGCATCCGAAATAGGTTCATTAGATACTAGGACTAGAAGTATAACAACTCTACAATCAGTACCTGCTGGCACTAATGGAGGAATGTCTCCCACAGGGACTATAGCGGCATTAATAGGTGCTGTAATTATTTCAATTATAGGGGTGATTTTCTCCCCTGAAAATTCAACAATCAATGATATAAATTTACTATTAATGTTGACATTAATTGGATGGCTTGGATGTCAAGTAGATTCAATTTTAGGAGCAGTTTTAGAAAATAGAGGATATCTTGGAAAGCATAGTGTGAATTTCCTTGCAACATTTTCTGGTTCACTTATGGCGATAATCTTTTATTACCAATTCCTATGAACTAATTAGCGTTGACTTTGAGTAATAATAGGTGTTGGCATAAGCATGAGTGGCAGAAAGTCGGGTAAAGTATTTCTTTCATTCTCAATTATTTCATTTTTTCTTTTTTCTCTTATTAGTGCCTCATCGGCCCAAATCATAGCTCCTGACGGACCCGGAATTGAATGGGAAAAACCTGACAGCCATCGACTTTTTCTGAAAGGCGATGCATCTTCTCCATTCCTCGATAATAATTGGAGTTCATTAACAGGCCAACCTATTGGTTCAGTGGACTTCCAAAAAACGGTGGGGTCAACAAATCTGATAGATATTCAATCAGCACCATTGACGGAAGATTTGGAATTCAATGGAAATATTACCATTCACCTTTTTGCATCCCTCGATGTTGCAAATGATGGTTGTAAGTTCACGAATGTACTTCCCGGTTCTCCCTTGGGTTCTGAAACAAAATTTTCTGTTTCTTTCTCATTGGGGAATAATCAAATTCTTTCCGATGCCCAAACTAATTCTATTGTTATGGAAGAATCATTTACACTGGCACATGAATTTTTAATCGATGCGAATGATGTAAATGTCAGCCTTCTCAAGGGGGATTTAATCGGATTAAAAATCGATGTAATACATGACTGTGCTCAGACAGGAGTTTTATGGTGGGATACATATGACGCAACCACCGGAATAGAATTTAAAGGTGAATTAATTTATCCTGAGTTGGATCAGACAGTAGACCCTAATGGGATAATTAGAGTTGAGTTTACACCTAATTCTCCTTGGGGGAACGACCTATATATTTCTCAGGTGTTAGAAGTTATCGGGCCAGTAGAATGGGAAGATATGATACATGAAAATGCCGATGAAGACACTAGATTAGATCATTTTGAAACTCCTCATGGAATAAGAATTGATGAACTGAATCGTACTGTATTAACTTGGTCATCTCAGAGTCAACTTTCAGCTGGGAAGTACATGATAGATAGTTGTTACAAATTATCCGATCAGGATCCCGGAGAAACTTGTGATTTGGTAGGCGTTCTTAGGTTTGAAGTCCTAGAACCAGAGCCATCTTTATTGAACGGAACCTGGGCCGCTATTTTGATACCTCTAAGTATTATTTTCTGGATTGGTATTTCGATGAAAGAAGCACTACTACCTTTACCTGCATATGGAGTGATTTTATTACTCGCATTAACAACTCTGGGGCCAGCTTTGGATTTGCCTGATATTGATTTCGAAGAACCAAGATTTGAGGGAGCATCCCCCTCATTCTCATTATATGAGCATGGTGAAGATCAACAACTATACGAATTTAGTGATTTATTGTCAAATCACGATGCTATTGTGATTGGACTATTTACTCCAAGTTCTCCAAATGCCGAAATTCAGAGAGTTGATTTCGAAATTGCCCAAAAAGTGATTGATGATAATGTCGCATTTATTCAAATTGCAACAGGAGAGGGCGTCAATAGTCTGGATTTAGACAACTTAGTTAATCAAATTAATGGGAGTTGGCCAGTTCTAATTGATAACGCAGATTCATCTGTCGGGAAATCTTTTCCCAGCAGAGCTTCCGACTCAGTTTTTGTGATTGATTCAGCAGGATTTATTTCAACATGGGAACCAGGGACTATGTCTTCTCAATCGATAGATGATGCAGTTCAATCATCCTATCTTGGTTCAGGAAATCTACCTTTAGACCTAATAGGGCTAATTTTTGGTACAACCTTCTTACCGCTAATAGTTTTAGCAATGCCTAGAGGAGAGAAATATGAAGTTCCAAATTCTCCTCTTATCCCTGGTGCAGGTTTAGTCCTTACATTATTTTCTTCAAGTATTGGTTTTGCTTTGTGGGCATTACCAGTATCATTATTATCAATATTAGGTCTAGGTTCATACTGGATTTTTGTTGAGGTTGTATTAAGTTTGATACTGTTTTATCACGGTCTTTCAATGCTACTAAGAGGCGGAATTATAGAAATCGAAATTTCTGGAAGGTTCTTTTATTCTAAATTGCCTGAACCATATAGAGTTTGGTGGAAAGAAAATAAATTTTTAGATGATATGTATCTAGGTCTCTGGGTTGCATGGCTACTTTGGCTTAGAATGCCAAGCACAATACCTCAAGCCATTGGCGCAGTGGGGAGATCAGGATTAATTGGATTATTTATTTGCATACTATTTTTCATAGGATATATGTTCATGGCTGGCCTAGTAGTTGTAATTTTCAAAACTACTTTAGCAATAATTGGGGACTTGACAAGGATTTTGGGGTCATTAACCGTTGGTTTGAGGCCGCGAGCATGGGGGTTAACATGTGCAATTCTAGGAATGTGGGTATTACTAAGTATAGTCGTTGGACCCTTATTGATTAACTAACTATATCTAATTTAAGAAGATATTACACCGAGAGCATCATAAGAGGAACGTCTCTCGAAGGATTACCCTTGGGGGTATAGTATAACTTGGTAGTACAGCGGGCTCCAGTTGCACGGGAATGACGACGAATAAGTGATCTGATGGTATTGATGACCAACTGGAGCACTGACCCGTCGCAACCCGAGAGCGTGCAATTGCCAAGTGCACGCTAAGCGGAAGATACCCGCTGATCTGGGTTCAAATCCCAGTGCCCCCACCACTTAAAATTAGACTTTTAATTTACAATTTAGATACTACAAGGGGTAGGTTTGAAGGATAAATTATACTTGCAGTAACTCATGGGTAGGGGAGTCGTCGCAATTTTTCTGGTATTGTTACTAGTGATACCGTTAACTGGGAGCATTGCTGAGGGCCATAGTCATGATGACCATTCAAATGATTTCCAAATAATTAATTCCGGCGAAACCACTGATATACCACTGCAAAAATCAATTCCTTGGGGGGACTCGATTCCTTGGTGGGAAACTACTATGTTAGACGCCGATAGAGATGGAGTTCATGATTCTCTTGCAGATGAAACAGGAATAGTAAATATTGGAATATCATATTCTAGAGATGTTCGAGAATCAGATATCGATTCACTTTCTTTAATGGGAATAAATATTAATTTAGAATTACCATCTGTTGATTCGCTTTTAATTGGAGGAATTCATGTAGATAAAATAGAAGGAATTTCTAATCTTGATGGCGTAGTCATGATTGAAAGATATGGTTCAGTTGTATTCTATGGAGATATTCAAACACCTTCTGTCAAAGCCAAGAATTCTTCAGAGTACTCTCTAGGTGCATGGGATCTAGGCGTAAGTGGGAATGGCATGAATATAGCACTAGTAGATACTGGTGTAGATAATGAACACCCAGGTCTTAGTGATAAATTTGTCGCAGGTTATGATGCGGTTTGTTATGTCCATACAGATCCAACCTGCCTTCTTTCAAACCCACTTAGAGAAGATGATGGTTCTTTCGATCCAGATGATGCTAATCAGCATGGGACCGCATGTATGGGGATGGCTAGTGCGACCGGTATTGAGGCCGATGGAAGCCAGTCTGAATTTTACGGGGCCGCTCCTAACGCGACTTTAGTTGACATAAGAATCGGTACTGATGTGGGGGCGGGTCCCTTTGAAAATTATCTATTAGAACAGGAATTTTATGAATCAGCAATGAATGGTCTGCAATGGGTTATTGACCATCGTGATGATGAATGGCCAGGAGTTTCGGAAGAATTTTATGGAATTGATATAATTTCATTATCTTGGGGCATTACAAGTCATGAGAATGGTGGTTCAGACGGTTCTGATATGCATAGTCGAATCTTAGATGAAGCTATGATTGCAGGAATCATTGTTTCAGTTGCTGCAGGAAATGATGGCCCGAATAACGATGGTCTTTCTGGAATGGGTTCTTCAGATTTATCGGTCACCGTGGGAGCTACTGATGATCAGAATACAGTAGCTCGTGAAGATGATACGATTGCTGATTATTCCTCTCGAGGTCCGAGAAAGGATAATGGCGATGGAAATCCTCTAAATGAATTGAAACCGGAAATTAGTGCACCGGGTTCTAATATAGTTCAGGCTGAAGGTTGCGTTACTAGTGGAGGATGCTCGAATTTAATTAATGACGCTTCAGAGAATTCCTATACTGGCCGTGGTTCAGGTACTTCCTATGCGACACCTTCTGTTTCAGGAGTGATGGCACTTGTGTGGGAAGCAAACGAGAATCTAACTACAATGCAACTCAAAGAAATTTTGAAACAAACTGCTGAGAGACGTGGTGAGCCAAGTCTTCCAGAAGTCGATCCCTATTGGAATAGAGATTTCGGATTTGGTATGGTAGACGCTTATGCTGCTACATTACTAGCTATCCATCTAAAAGAAACCGGAACAACTGAATTAGTTGATCCCGGAATTCAGAATCATCTTTTATCATTTAATGAGACTGATAATGTAAAACTAGTCGGGCATTCTTGGAGCACATCAGGTTCAGTAGAATCTGTGAATTTTAGAATAGATGGTGGAGACTGGATAGAGGCTAATTTCAATTCTTCAATAATTGAAGTAGGCCCAATTACTCCTTTCGAATGGTATGTTGAAGTAGATTCAAATAAATTCTCAAGCGGAACTCATACATTAGAAGTAGTCGCGTTTTCATCATCTCAACAGTCTCTTCCAATAGTTGTTCAATTTGAGAGCACTGGTGAGTCAACCTCTGCATATGATTTCTCAAGTATGATATATATTTTGATTGCAATTATTAGTATTACTTGGTTATCCATATTTTTATCGATAAAACTAGGCTATGTAACGAAATTTTCAGCATTATTGCCTAAATTGAAGCCAGAAAATAACTCTCCTATGGACGCAGAAATTATTGAATAATGGAAGTCCACTATACATTCCTTTCATATCTCGGTGCATATGTCCGTGGGTCGTGGTGCGCTTCTCAGACAGAGCAAATAGTATTCGTCCGACAGGTGTTAGACGGATGTTTGATCTTGCAGGCGATGATGCAATTCAGTTTGGTTTAGGAGAGCCCGATTTCCAACCTCCTTCAATCGCAATAAAGGCCTTCTCAAAGGCGATGGAAGATGGTAGAAACAAATATACTACTACAGCCGGTCTCCCAGAATTAAGGAAAAAAGTAGCTCAAACGTGGCATCATAGAGATTCTGGTTTAGATGAAAGAAATGTATGTATTACTATGAGTGGAACTAACGCATTACTGGATATTTTTCTTGCATTAGTAAATCCTGGAGACAATGTATTAATTCCAGAACCATATTTTCCATTATACCCTACTGACGTGGTTCTTTGTGGAGGTGAGGCAAACATGTATCCTTGTCACTTTGAGAATGGTTTCGTTCCCACTATTGAGGATTTACAATCCCGTGTGAATGAAAATACTATTGCTATTCTTTACAACTTCCCTAGTAATCCAACTGGAGGTAATGTAACTGAAGAACAGAGAGACGATCTTGTCCAGTTCGCTCAAGAAAATGATCTATGGCTGATTACTGATGAGGTTTATGATAAGATAGTTTACGATACTGAACATGTTTCATTCCTAGGAGCAGGCTATGAAAAAGTGATAATGATTAACTCTTTTTCTAAGACATTTGCGATGACCGGATGGAGAATCGGCTATCTGTTATCTCCCGATTTGGAAGCAATGGGGCAATTGACAAAAATGCAGTATTATGTAACTGCTTGTAGTAATGATGCCATGCAATATGCGGTTTTAGAAGCTTTAGAAAAAGCGAGTGATTATCCTGCAGAGATGTGTGCGGAATTTAAAAAGAGAAGAGATTTAATTTGTGATAGATTAAATTCAATGCCAAATGTATCTTGCAACATCCCAACTGGTGCATTTTATGTATTTCCAAAGTTTGATATCCCGGGTTATACAAGTGAACAATTGGCTATGAAAATGTTAGAGGGGGGTGTTCTATGTTCTCCAGGTACTGCATTCGGAAATGCTGGAGAAGGGCATTTACGATTCGCTTACACAATTTGTCAAGAGGACATATCTAGAGGGATGGATAGAGTCGAAGAAATTATTTCGAAATTGATTTAGGCGTTAATATGAGTATCTTTCTTTCATATGGCTCTGGAATAGTTGCCTTAATTCTTTCATGGTTTTTACTTAAGGATTTAATCTATGCCAGTATCTGCGTTCTAATTTTTTCTTCATTATTTTTATACCTATACGGTCCCAATTCTATCGCTTTTTCTCTGTGTTTATGTAATGGTTGGATACTATTGAATAAATTAGTTGAACGTTTATTTCCATTAAATAATTAATCAAATAAATCGAATGGCACATCAATCATTCTTGATCCTTCTTCGTCTTTTGTATCCATAGAAATAATGTCAATTTTTTTTTCATTGAAATCAATTTTCTCTTCATTTTGTGTTATTATTTCTTCATTTTCTTTTGGTTCAGGAAGGCTCTGTTGAGACAGGTTTTCTAAATTATCTTCTTTATCCTTCATCCATTGGGAAAGCCCATTTGATCCACCTAATACACTGATTGTAGTAAATGCTGCCATAGGTAACACAGAAATTGCTACTAAGAAATCAATAATTGCTGTTTGTGGAACTTCTGCTTCAGGCGCTACAAAGTTCAAAATCACGCCTTCTAATTGAACATCATGCCATTGTGAAATATCAATTCCTAATGATGTTAATGAAAATTGAAGTATTATTCTTGCACATGCCCACAAAATAATCACTGGTAGAACCCAAGAAATTTTAGTTACTCTCCATAGAATTTTCCTAAAAATCGCTGCGTATTCAATAAATTGTAAGGAAATAACTGGTTGGACTCTAAATGACACCCATAAGCCAATAATATAGCCAATCATACCTAACTCGAATGCACTATCTTTCCTAATCAAGTCATCTGGAATACCTTCCATAATTATTAATGGGATTGAAATTAACAGCACTTGTGATGGAACTGCAAGTAATTGCAACCCTCCATGTACTGCAAATAATTCTGAATGATCATTCTTTATTCTCTTTGCTACTAATCTACTCATTTTCCCATATGGGCTTGAGTAAGCAGCCATTTTTGATCTATCAATAAGTTCCGGGTCATACTTTCTTCTACTAAGTCCGAGAGTGGCAATCCAACCTCCTCTTTCAACAACAGGAGATGGTCGATAACCTCCGATGATTAATGCCATGGTAAGACAAATAATTCCATACGTCAATCCCGAAATCAGAATCCATTGAAATAATTCAGTTCTTATTGATATTCCAAAATTTTCTCTATCTATCTCTATTAAATATGTTAGAGAGAAACCAATTATTGGTATAATTGTAATCTGAATAAGTAAAATCAGTGATAATCCCAATCTATGAGAAAGACTGGCCCTACCTTCCATATTCTGCACGCAACTCAATTAATGCATAAGTCCTTCATTGATTTTCAATCTTCAGACATAGTTTTCATTGATATTTTCAATTATTCAATTACTACCTTGATTAAATTAGTTACAAACTTTTACCCCCAACCTTCTTACACGATTTCTATACCGAACAGACTTGTTAATCATGCGTATGCTAACTCCAATCTTTGTGTTGTCAATTTTGATTATGATGAGTTTATCACCTTTATTTATTAATTCTGAATTAGATGAAAATGAAAATAGGGAGGACATAGGGCCTAAATCTTTGATTGATTTCGAGATTACATCAATAGAAATTGGAAACCAAACAAGAAATGCTAAAGAATGGACTCAGCCTGATGGATCAATAGTTGAATATATCATGAGAGATGAAACAATTCAAATTAATGTAACTTATACTCAGGCGGGTTCTTCTGGTCAACCAGCAGCTGCAGAGGGGTACCTTCAGATTTGGCATCCTGTCGGCTTCATGATAGCAGAATATAATGTCAGTATGCTTCTTTCAGGTTTCCAATCTGTGAAAGCAAACTTTGTTTGGACACCTAGCTCTGCACATAGTGTATTAGATGAAAATGGATATTTAGAAGGAGGAATTATACTTAGAGGTATAGTTGATGGCGGATTAGCTGATGATACGGAATCTAACAATGAATTAGATAGATTAATTCCAGTCGCAATATGGAACGATCCAATGGAAAATGGTTTTTGTGGCGATGTAGATGGAGATAATGTGATTGATTGTACAAATCAACTACAAGCAAATGTACCTACTTGGGTAGGTGCAGGATATGATTCTACTGGGCAATTATCGTCTAATCCAGATAGTTTTGGCCATTGGAGAATGGAAAACGCATCAAGTGAAGAAGGTGAAAATCACTGGCGAGTTTCTCGTCCTGGTGCAAATTATGCTAGTAATAGAAATGATAGACTTTGGTGGGGATGGTTTACTCCATTTGACAATTGTAATGAGCCCGGTCATGGTCTAGGATTAGGTACTCTAGACTCTGCAGTAAGTTCGAATTATGGTAATAATTTCTGCAAAATTCGACTAAAGGGTTTCGATTTCTTGACTATTCAGTTAGTAACAAATGCTTGGGGCGAAATGGCTGCGGGTGATGAAATGAGAATTGAAGCAGATTCAGGTGGAGCCAAAGAGTTCTATAATTTCTCATCTCAATCTCTGTCAACTACTGGAGACTGGTCTCAGTTAGTTTGGAATATGACTGAAGTACATCCATCCGCTGAGTATACTTTAGCATTCAAATTTGATTCAAATAGTTCTTTTGCAAGCCAAGGGATACAAATCGACTCATTCATTATTTTCGCCATTGAGAAAGTACCTGAATATACTTTAGATTTTGATTGTAATGATCCTCTTCCTAATTCTTACTTAGTAGTTCCATCTGACCCTAATCCTCCGTCTCTATATTGTAATATTAAGAATAATGGATATGTAGATATTACTCTGAGGCTTTACACAGAAGTTACAAACCGTTCATGGATGTATGATTTCCCATTACGTATAGATTCCAACAATCCAGTAGATCACGACAATTATGTTATCAGCAAAGTGATACCTGCACTGACTTATATGGATACTTGGTTCAATCTTACAATACCTGATGGTTCAGGCGTTCAAGATTTATTCTGGAATGTATGGGTGAATGATGGAGTTACTAACCTCTCAAAAGAATATGTCAGCTTACCTGTTTCTGTAATGCCTGCCTATTCAAGTAAGTTAAGCCAGGTTACATTACAGAACCCTGCAGCAACTCTAGAACCTGGGGCAAGTGGAGTGATACCAATGTCTTTCAAAAACACTGGTAATCAAATAGCAACTTGGAGTTTTGATGCGGCCTTCCCGAATATAGACTGGGTAGACAATGCCGATATTAAATGGTATTACAATGGTTCAGAAGTTTCTACACTCGAATTGGCTTTAACAGATGATATCTTAATTGATGCTGTAATTACAGCTCCTCCTCAAGTCTCTCCTGGTACTTACTCAGTTACATTACTTGCATCAGGCGTTTCGCCTGCCCAATATCTTGCTGAGTGGCAAGTAAATATAGTCGTTCCAGTTTATTCTGAGTTAGTCATTGAACCAGAAGTTTTCAACCTAGTTGCTCCTGCTGATAATTCTCTGAGATTAATAGAAATTAGGTTGATTAATAATGGTAATTCTGCTGAGTCTTTCGATTTAAGTATTCAATCTGATTGGAAATTAGGTCTTGAAATGAATACTGAACAGACCTTTGAGATTGATCCCTTTGGTGGAGACACCACAGTTACAATGCTTCTCCCGATGCCATATGGAATTTTATCTGAAACTTATTCAATAATCTTGACTGCATCAAGTAAATTGAATACAGATTATCAAATGTCGTCTCAAATGTTGTTGACAGTACCACAAACAAATCTAGTTGAAGTTGAAGACTTAGATATGTTAGATGAGGTTTTCCGTGGTGGGGATGACCCTAGAACTGTTAATTGGCGTATTTGGAATAGAGGAAACGTTGCAGATTCTTTCGAAATTTCTTTTGATCATTTTTCAGATGTTTCTGCATCTGCTGTAGGGCTCAATGATGGTAAGACTCCATATATATCTCCTGGTGAATCTCACAATCTTACTGTAAGATATTCTTTCGGTCAATTGACTTTCGGTGACAGAACGATTTCGATGACGGCTACCAGTGTCCTTTCCCAGACATCTGAATCTCCAGTTTCTGGTGTAGGAAACGCAGATTTTCAAGTCGGCGCTCAAGGTTGGATTACACTCAATCCTCCTGGTACAATTGAGATTAGAGAAGGCGGTAATGATATTGAAATTACTTTTACTGTAAAGAATGAGCATCCAACTGATGCTCAGTTGCTGAGGGCCGATATTGATAGAAACTCTAATATTTTTTATAATATAGTTGACGCTAGGGTTGATACAGGTGATCAAAACTTTGTTTTAGAGGCCCAATCAATGAGAGAAATCACAGTTTTCTTAACTGCTACTGATGAGAATTTAAGAAATCTTAATAATAACTCAGAGATATTCAAATTACCTCTCAATGTTGATGGAGATATAGATAAGGTTTCAATGTCTGCTAGTATTGAAATGTTCAAAATCGACCCAGTAGATACAGGGACAAATGCTGGAGAATATGCCGGTTTGGCAGGTAATATCATTTTCATATTAGTCGGGTTAGTAATTTTAGTTGCAGTCTTATTAGCAACTTTCAGAATAATACGCAGTGCTTCTTCACCTTTAGAAGAAATCTCGACTTTTGACGACTATGAATATACTCAGGGTAATCCCTTCAATCTACCTAGTTTACCAACTGCTCCTGAATTACCTTCGGAAGACAAGGTGGCAAATTCAATGTATGGCGGTTCAGAAGAAATATTCAAACAACCCCCGCCACCAATAGCTAATCAAGAAATGCCTGTTGAAGAATCAAAGCCTGATGGAAGAAATATTGTTCCAGAAATTCCCGAATCAGGGCTTCCTGAGGGCTGGACAATGGAACAATGGGAACATTACGGTCAAGCATGGATTAATCAACAGAATGAATCTTAAATCATAGTTTTTTGATTCCAACTATTGTGGGAGGCCTTATGAGGGTCTCTTAAGTGGCCCGAATCCCAATACAGGTGGCTGATTTCTAATGTACAATGGACAACAACCAATTTTTATCCTAAAAGAAGGAACTGAAAGAACCAGTGGGCGTTCAGCTCAGAGTAATAATATTGCTGCAGCAAAGGCAGTAGCGGACTCTGTCCGTTCAACTTTAGGTCCAAAAGGAATGGACAAAATGCTAGTTGATGGAATGGGTGATGTTGTAATTACGAACGATGGTGCTACAATACTAAAGCAAATGGATATCACTAACCCTGCTGCAAAAATGATTATTGAAGTCGCCAAAACACAGGAACAACATTGTTTTGATGGTACTACAAGCGCTGTAGTAATTGCTGGTGAATTATTGAAGAGAAGTGAAGATTTAATTGATCAGAATGTGCATCCTACAGTTATTTGTGAAGGCTTCCGTTTAGCCGCAGAAAAAGCGGCTGAATTAATTGAAAGTCATTCCCTTGAAATCAATGAACAAATGCTTTCAGAAGTCGCTAAAACTGCATTGACAGGTAAGAGTGCAGGGGCAGTCAAAGAATTCTTGGCAGACATATGTGTTAGAGCAGTTCTTTCAGTCGCCCAGGAAGTTGATGGAGATATAGTTGTAGATCTTGATGATGTTAAAGTTGAGAAGAAACAAGGAGGCTCAATAGGTAGTAGCACTCTAGTTGATGGTATTATTTTAGATAAAGAAAGAGTCCACTCAGGTATGCCTAAAATCGTCAATGATGCTAAAATCGCACTTATTAATTCAGCAATAGAAGTCAAGAAAACAGAAGTAGACGCTAAGATTCAGATTACTGACCCAAATATGTTATCTCAGTTTTTAGATGAGGAAGAATCATATCTAAAATCTTTAGTTGAAACAATAAAATCTTCAGGCGCAACAGTAGTAATTTGCCAAAAAGGAATTGATGATCTAGCTCAACATTATATGTCAAAATCAGGTTTAATGGCAATAAGGAGAGCTAAGAAAAGTGATATGGAGGCACTTTCCAAAGCAACAGGGGGAAAAATCATCACTAATATTGATGATTTATCATCTGATGATTTAGGTTATGCCTCTAAAGTTGATGAACGCAAAATAGGTGAATCAGATATGATTTTTATCACTGGTTGTAAAGATGCTAAGAGTGTTTCAGTCCTTCTTAGAGGTGGTACAGAACATGTAATAGACGAAATCAATCGTGCTTTTGACGATGCAATTGGCGTAGTAGCTGTTGCATACGAAGATGGAGCAGTGCTGACTGGCGGAGGTTCAGTACTTGCAGCAATTAGTCGGTCATTAAGATCTTATGCTGAAGGAATTGGAGGTAGAGAACAAATGGCAATTGAGGCATTTTCAGGTGCTTTAGAAGTAATTCCTAGGACATTAGCTGAAAACGCCGGATTGGACCCAGTAAATACTATTATTGATTTAAGAAAAGCACATTCAGAGGGGAAATCTGAGTTTGGAGTTAATGTTTACGAAGGAGGTGTAGCTAATATGGCCGATAGCAAGGTTTTCGAACCTAGTCGAGTTGTTGATCAAGCAATCCAATCAGCTACTGAAACCGCAGTAATGATACTTAGAATTGATGACGTTATTTCTAGCAGAGCATCTGGCCCTATGGAGGGCGGAGATTTCGATGGAATGGGAATGTAAACCCAAATTCTATGACTTAATTTCATGACTCCAACACGCTACATTAAATAATCGTCGATTGGTCGAAATATTGCCCTTAGTGGTATAGGTGTTTCTATGTCGGCCGTTCGTTCTCTCCTTGTGCTGTTTGGTTCTCAATCTGGTAATTCCGAAGATGTTGCTTCTAAAATAGGAAAAGCAGCATCTAAATACGGACTTGAAGCAACAGTGAAAGGGATGGATGAAATCCAGATAAGTGATATGGCGGGGCGAAAAAGAATTATGATTTGCTGTAGTACTTGGGGAGAAGGAGAGCAACCAGATAATGCTGAAGATCTTTGGATTTCAGCAAATGCTGATGATTCTCCATCTATGTCCGGAGTTAATTTTTCAGTCCTAGCTTTAGGTGATTCATCATATGATTTATTCTGCGAGTCCGGTAAAGAATGGGATTCTTGGTTAGAGTCTAAGGGTGGTTTTAGAATCAATCAACGCGTAGATTGTGACGTTGATTATGAAACCCCGGCTAAAGAATGGATGGATGAGACTCTTGCAAGGATGGGTGCAGTAGATGACTCTGGAATATTCCAAGAAAGTTTAGTAGAAGAAGTGAAAAATAATGCATCAGGTACCGCAGTAAGTAAGGTAGAATCCGAAAGCTCAGAATCCTCTATTGAGATTTCTTCAGATGGTGATCGTTCCATGACAATTCTTTTTGGTTCGCAATCGGGTAATGCAGAAGGTCTTGCTGCAAAATTCGCTAAGCAAGCTACTTCCTATGGTTTAGATGCGGAAGTTGCAGACATGGATGGTTTCGATTTAAGCTCATTATCATCTAAGAAAAGAGTACTCGTTATTTGTTCAACATGGGGTGAAGGAGAGCAACCGGATAATGCTGAGGAATTATGGCAAAAAGCGGTTTCAGCATCGCCCGGGCTACTAAACGGAGTACATTTCTCTGTTCTAGCACTTGGAGACACATCATATGAGTTATTCTGTGAATCTGGTAAGGAATGGGACAAAAGATTTGAAGAATTAGGTGCTACAAGATTGGTCGAGAGAGTAGATTGTGATGTAGATTATGACAAAATCTCTCAGGTTTGGGCCGAAGAATCTCTTGCATCAATGGCGGCAGTCGATGGTGAGGGGCTCTTCCATGAAGAAATGGTTCAGGCGATTAAAGACTCAATTTCTTCGGATTCAACCGGTGCTTCAGGCGAGGATGGTTTTACAGTTCCAGATTTGAAATCCGAATCCATACGCGCAGAAATTAGTATCTTCAGATATGACCCCTTTTCATCAACAACAGGTAAAGATACTTGGATATGTGCATTACCAGGGCATATGTCTATTCTAGAAGTCCTCAGAACTCTGAAAAATACTCAAGATGGGTCGTTAACTTTCCGTGATGGAGCCGTAGATGATCCCACAACTGCGATTACTATTAATGGAAGGCATGTCTTACCTGGTAATCTTAGATTAGACTTAGCCGCTCCAATTCGTGATGGGGGGATTAGTATCAAGATAGAGCCATTGAGTGGTTTTGAAGTAATTAGAGATTTAGTTGTAGATTATTGGGCACTTGAAACAAAGCGTGAGATAAGTAAACCTTGGATGATGTCTGTGACTAGAAAGGGATTGAGCACTCCTCAAGGAGCTCTTGGTTCTATGACTCCTCTTATCGCCTCAGAACTTCATTCGATAACTGATATTCATAGTTATCCAATTCTACATTCTTCCTCCGATGCTACTTCTCATTCAGAAGAATATTTGGGGCCATCGATATTATCTCATGCATGGGCAAGGAGGAATGATCCCCGTATCTCCCCTAGTAAGAAACAGGAAATCGAAGCACTTCTCGATTCCTCAATCGGTATTAAGGCTGAAACTGACCTATCTTCTGTAAGAAGGCAGGGCAAAGGAACTATAATCCATGATGCCTTATTGAATTGTAAAACATCAACCTTAGCAAGAACAGGATATGATGGACGTCATGGTAAACATGTTTGGTGGTATGCAGTAACAGTCAAAAGTAGTGGTAAAGTAAATGATACTGTATTGCATAGGCAGGTTTTGGGTCCAATTGGACTTTTAGGGAATCTATTTTCTGGAGTTACTGCTAGAATGGTTCTTGGCTTTACAAGAAATGGTGGTAAAATGATTAATGATATTTTGGCTTTGATAGCTCCCCCCGCAGGTCTTGGAAAAATGCCACGGCAGTTTAACTCTTCCGTGAAAAATCATCATGAAGTTGTAGCAATTTTCAATGAGATGGACGGTAGATTCTAATGCCAATGAATTATGCCTATCACCCAGGAAATGTAGCCCATTCTGGTTCTCCTGAAGTTGCAGACTCTATGGTGCCTTTAGCTAAATCATTGGGGATTAAGCTCACACCTCTAGAAGGCGCAACCAGTTGTGGTGCAGGAATAATTCGCCAAGCCAATAAAAAGTTACAATTAGCGCTAAATGCTCGTATTTTTGCACAGGCCGAAGCACTCGGCCTGGAAATAATCACTCCCTGTGCATCTACAGCAGGAAATCTTTCTGAAGATTTGATGGAATTGAGATCCGATCCGATATTATTAGCAGAAATTAACGATGTATTAGCTAAGACTTGTGGGATGGAATTTACAGGTGAAACCTCAGTCAATCATTTATTACATGTCATCGTAGATGAAATCGGTCTTGATAAAGTCAAACCCATGGTTGTAAATCCGATAGATTTCGCAGTAGCTTCATATTATGGTCCTAATATGCAACAAGATGGTTTTTGCGGTGGTGACGACGTTTATGATCCAGATTACATGGAACAGTTGATCAAAGTTTTAGGCGGTCAACCCATTAAATGGGACTCAAGAATGCAAAGTGTAGGTGCTCCTAGCCTGCTATCTGAAGAGCCTACAGTCCTCAAATTATCAGCCTCCGTACTTAACGACGCTAAATCAGAGGGTGCTCAATTAATTGTTAGTGCTTGTAACTTATCTCATTCTGTCATGGACATATATCAAGGAAAGGCCTCTCAGAGAACTGGTCTCAGAACAAATATTCCAGTAATTCATCTTTGTGAAATATTGACTTTTGCTCTGGGACATTATAATACAAGATTCGCCCAACTTAGGACAAGAGTAATGGTAATTGGAGATTAATCGTCATTTTCTCTACCAAAATCTTCCAATCCTCTTTGACCAATTGGTCTATATTTCGCCGGCTCTGTTTTTTTTACCTCATCCTTTTCTGTAACCACTACTTTATTCAAGTCTATTTTTTTCATTTTAGGGCGATAAAGCTCTCTTTCTCTTCTAACGTAATCGGCTGCTGAAATTGTCTCATTATCTCCTATTACAAAGAATCCCTGTATTTTCGATAAGTCTTGATGAGTTTTTCTTGGTAACTTCCTCCTTACTCTTTGGACTGACCTATACATATTCTCTTCCTTCTTTTGAGCTGAAGATCTCATATTTTCGTCACGAGTTCCTTCTGCAATAAGGACCATTACTTCTCCCTCTCTATGTCTCCCTGTCCTTCCTCTTCTCTGTATTGTTCTAATTTCGCTACCTACTGGCTCATAAAATATGACTAAGTCAGCACTCGGAATATCTAATCCTTCTTCAGCAACCGAGGTCGCTACAAGGACATTATATTCTCCTTCTCTAAATTTATTTAGAACTTCAATTTGTTCTTTCGGTTTGAGACCTTTTTTCCCTGCTCTTTCTGACTGCCCAATCATTTGTACTGATTTGACGTCGCTTAAGTCTACCAATGCCTCTTCCAAAGATTCTACAGTATTCCTAAAAGATGCAAAAATGATAACCTTGCTGTTAGGATCCCTCCTCAATCTATGTCTAACCAATCTTCTTACAGTACCAACTTTATTATGAATCTCTTCCATTTTAGATAATGATTCTCTCAATTCAATTATTCTTCTATCTTTGTGGAAATTTTGAATTGATTTACTTGGATTATTTTTAAAATCAGCCGAGGCGTCTAAAAATTCTCTTGCAGCAGTAATTCCTTGTGTCAGAAGATGATTTATTAGGTGATTCAAGGTCATTGCAGTTGCTATATTGGATACTGATGAGTATCCTCTTACATCACCAAGTTTAATCGAATGTTGTGCTCTATTCATGGCTTCTTTCAGCCCCCCAAATGAGGGTGGCCCCGTTCTGACATACTTCCCTAGCCTTCTTTCTCTGTCTACAATACTGCCAATCCATAACTCTAATGGAGTAACTAACATTTTAATTTCTTCAGGGACATTTACTAATATTTCTTGTATTTCTAAACCTGCCAGGTAATCTTTCAACATGGGGTCATCCGCTTTTCTGATATGAATTCTCTCAATTTTCAATCTACTGCAAATCTCATTCACAATCATTGAATTAGAACCGGGACTAGCAGTAGCGCCCAAAATATGTCCATTTTTTGCTGATAAACAAAACATCTCAGCCGATTGAACCATGGCATGTTTACCTGTGGAATGATGTGCTTCATCTAGAATTAGTAATGAACATTCTTCCAACGGTAATATACCATTCAATACATCATTACGTACAACCTGCGGCGTGGCTACAATAATTTTCGAGGTTTTCCATAATTCCTTGCGTTTTTTTGGAATATTACTTCCAGTTATAGAGATGGCTTCAACATTCTTGATAACTTTTTTTAAATCTTTTAAATGTTGGTCAACTAGCGCACTTGTAGGTGCGATAAATAGCACCCAACCTTGTTTTGAATGTAATATTTCAGCGATTAACATCCAAGAAACAGCGGTTTTTCCAGCAGCTGTTGGTAACACAAGTAACATAGATCCAGCAAGTGCTTCATCAACTGCTTCTAGTTGATATGCACGAGCTTCAACAGAGCCCTCAACTAACTCCGTATGTTGAACCACGTGTCTCATAGGTTACCCACCTCAAGGACAGGGTTCAAAATAGTTACACCGCTCGGCTTTTTCATTAATCGTACTTTGAGTGTAATGTTTCATTCCCGATTCTTTCATAAAGGGATGGTAAGTCGCAAGGCCGCTCACAACGTGGGATACCAGACACTACAGGGCAATGCAAAAGCAACCCGCACACCAAAAACACATTCGTGGTTTTGGTTCGGTGTCACGGTATCTCCCTAGCGTTAAGGGCCCGGCAAAATGCCGCACTGCGGCATAAGTTGGTAATTTAAAAAAGGAGGAAGCAAAAATGGCTGACCGTAGTAAACCCCGCCGTGGTAGCATGGGCTTTAGCCCTAGAAAAAGGGCAATTAGGCCGTATGGTCGTATCACCTCATGGCCGGAAACAGATGCATCAGAGATAAGAGTACAAGGATTCGCAGGCTGGAAGGCGGGAATGACTCACGTGTTGATTAGAGATACTAACCCTCATTCTACATCTGCTGGGCAAGAAGTAAGGAAAGCAGTTACAGTAGTTGAAGTGCCACCTATGAGTGTATTAGCAGTTAGAGGATATAGAATGACTCCATATGGTATGCAAACTTCTGGTGAGTTTTGGATTAACGCATCAGATGAAGGTCCTCAAGGATTGATGCCTCGATTCGCTAATCAGACACGCGGAGAGCGTGACGCTGAAGAAGGTCGAAAGCCAGAAAAGAGAGCTGGAAGAATTCCTGGTCGAAGCAATGGTTCATCAGAGGCAGCTTTCGAGGCCTTAGTAAATTCAGATTTGTGCGATGTTCGTCTTATTGTTGCAACTCAGCCAGCCATGGTCAAGAGCATAAATAGCAAAACTCCTGAAATTATGGAGGTAGGTTTAGTTGGCGGAGATAATAATGAAAAATTAATGTGGGCCAAAGAACGCTTGGGCGGGACAATCACTGCTTCAGATGTTTATGATGTAGGTACTGAAATTGACGTGATCGGCGTAACTAAGGGGAAAGGTTGGCAAGGTTCAATTAAAAGATGGGGAATCAAACTTCTCAGTCACAAAAATAGTAAGCGCCGAAGACAAGGTGGAAATATGGGTGACTTCGGTACTGGATATGTTAGGAAAACTATTCGACAGGCTGGTCAAACAGGATACCACCAAAGAACTGAGATGAATAAAAGGATTCTCCGTATATCTGAACCAAATGAATCTGACATCACTCCTGAGGGTGGTTTCCTACATTATGGAGAAGTATCCAATGATTACATGATTATCGAAGGAAGCCTTCCTGGGCCTGCTAAGCGTATGCTGAGATTCAGGGATGCTATAAGGCCTAGAGCTAGTAAACCAGATGTTGACTTGACATATGTCAGTACATCATCAAAGCAGGGGGTCTGAATAGATGAAAGTAAAAACTTACAACTTACATTCAAATGTTGAACAGGAAGAGTTGGATGCTGGTTTGTTAGCAGAATCTTATCAAGTCGAAACTACTGATGGTAAAGCAATGACTTTACCTTCAATTTTCGAATCAGATATTCGTGAAGATTTAGTAAGATCCGCAGTCCATTCATCCCGTGCTAACCGTAGACAATCATATGGGCACAATGAACATGATGGGAAGCGTGCACCTCAGCCAGGAATGAAACATTCTGTAGAATGGTGGGGTAAAGGCCGTGGTGTATCTAGAATCATGAGAAAAACAGGTCAAAGGACCGGAGCTCAAAATCCACATACACGTGGCGGTCGCAGAGCACACGGTCCTAAAGTAGCTAAGGATTGGTCTCAGAAATTAAACAGTAAGCAGAAAACTCTCGCTCGCAATTCCGCTATAGCAGCTACAGTTAATCCAGAAATGGTTTCATCTCGAGGGCATAATTTCGATGAGAATGTTAGATTTCCAATAATTATCGATTCATACACAGAGTCTCGCGAAGGTTCCACAGAAAAATTCGATGTTGAATCATTGCCTCTACAGAACTCTACAAGAAAGTTTGTGGCTATGATGGAAGGTCTGGGTCTTGGTGCTGATTTAAACAGGGCTAAGTCTGGAAGAACAATTCGTGCAGGAAAAGGCACTATGAGAGGAAGAAAATACCGTACACCTAAGAGCATTTTGTTGGTAGTTGCGAATCGAGATGGTTTACACAAAGCCGCAAGGAATGTACCGGGTGTTGACGTTGTAGCAGCTAAAGATTTGTGTGCTGAAGATCTTGCACCGGGTGGAGATTTAGGTCGACTTACAGTTTGGACTAAGTCAGCAATAAAGGCAATGGAGTGATAAAAATGGTAAATCCTTACGATATAATTTTGATGCCTTGGATTACAGAGAAAACTTTAGAGGCTCGTAGAGTCGCAGATTTAGAGAATAATTACAGACAGAATAATAATCGAATCGAGTTCATTGTTCGTAGAGAATCAACTAAAAAACAAATCCGTGATGCTGTTGAGATGCTTTTAGATGTTAAAGTGGCCAAAGTGAATACGAAAATAACAATCACAGGTAAGCATGCAAGTATTAGGCTTGCAGAAGGATATGATGCAGAGGAGGCCGCGCTTAAGTTAGGCGCTTTCTGAGGGTGATATTATGGGTAAAAGAACAAGATCACAACGTAGGGGTTCAAGCCCTAAAAATAAAGTTTCGAGTCATCGATTCCCAGCTATGAATAAGCTTCCAAGAGTCAATGGTGAGATTGCAGAAGTAGTAGATTTAGTACATAGCCCAGTGCATACAACTCCTCTTGCTAAAATTAAGTTTGAAGACGGTAGAATAGGTCACATGGCTGCTCCTGAGGGAATATCAGTAGGGCAAAACATCGCTTTCGGTGATAATGTCTCATTAAGGCCCGGAAATGTAACAACTCTAGATAAAATCCCTGAGGGGACTCCTGTATGCAATGTTGAACTAAGACCAGGAGATGGAGGTAAACTTGCACGTTCTGGAGGGAATTCTGCAATCTTAGAGACTAGGATGGACGATAAAGTTCGAGTTAGATTACCTAGCGGGCGTTTGAAAGAACTCAATGCAAAGTGTCGAGCAACTATAGGCGTACTCTCAGGTCATGGAAGAACCGAAAAACCGTTGATGAAGGCTGGAGCCGCGCATTACAGGGCAAAAGCACGGGGTAAATTATATCCAACAGTAAGTGGTGTTGCAATGAACCCAGTAGATCACCCTCATGGTGGTGGAAATCACCAAGCAGTTCACGGACCAAACTCGGTTAGCCGAAATGCTCCACCTGGTAAGAAGGTAGGTAACATTGCTCCAAGAAGAACAGGTCGTGGCCGTGTAAGGGCGAAAGATGAGGAGGTATAAGTATGGCAAGAAAATCCAAGAAAATGTTCCGTTCACCTAAATTAGCGCGTCGACAAGCTAGAAAGCGCCGTTCTCAAATCTCAGAACGCCGAAAGAAAGAATTCTTATGGAGAGGTTACACAATTGAAGAATTAAAACAAATGCCTCTCTATCCTCCAGAAGATGATTTGAGTGCAATTTGCATTGCTACCTTAATGCCGTCTCGTGCAAAGAGGTCATTATCTCGCGGTTTAAATCTTGATTGTGAAAAATTACTTGAAAAAATTAGAGGTAATGCTTCAGGAAAAGTAATCAGGACACATTCTAGAAGAATGTACATTCTGCCAGAAATGGTAGGGACCACAATTGGAATCCACAATGGTAAGGATTTCGTAAACGTAGAAATTATTCCAGAAATGATAGGTCATGCTTTAGGTGAATTTGCAATGACAAGAAGTTCAGTAACCCACACAGGTCCAGGTGTTGGTGCTACGAGATCTTCTACACACGTGGCGTTGAAGTGAGGTGAAAAAATGAGTAGGATAACAGGTAAATCACAATCAGGATACACACAACTTCTCGAAGGCTCAAACTTAGTTTCAGCCCGTGCAGTGAATGTCGACGTTCATCAGAAACACTGTCTGCACATCGCAAAGGCGTTACGCGGAATGAATGCTTCCGATGCAATTTCATATTTAGAAGACGTAATTGCTGAAAAGAAAGCAATTCCTTACACACGCCGTACACGTAGAGGCCGTGGCGGAAATACTATGGCAGGCCACAGAAAAGGAAAGATGGGCCCTGGCAAGTTTCCTCGCAAAGCCTCTAAAGTATTCATTAAGCTGATAAACAGTGCAATGGATAATGCTCGTCAAAGGTACGATTCAATTGAGCCCGATGAAATGGTCATTACGCACCTTGCATCACATCGTGGGCAGATCCATCGTGGATGGAGACCTAGGGCTCAAGGCCGTGCAACTCCCGATAATCATTATCAAGTAAATATTGAAATATTCTTGGAACATTTCGGTGAAGAAGAAGTAGAGGATGAATTCTGAGGTGTAAAAAATGAAGCAAAACACAATTAGAACTTTCATTAATCGCAATGTAGAACGTCAACTCGTACGTGAGTATTTACTCAAAGAGACAGAACGTGCAGGTTTTGGAGGACTTGATTTTAATAGAACTCCAGAAGGGACCAAAGTAACTCTTCACGCAGAACAAGTAGGTCGTGTAATAGGCCGTAGAGGTAAAGTAATTCATGAATTACAAAGACGACTACAAGAAGATTTCAATTTAGAGAATCCTCATCTCGAAGTAACAGAGATAGAGGAACAACGTTTGAATGCTCAAGTAATGGCTAGTAGACTCGCCAGTTCATTAGAAAGAGGTTGGTTCTTCAGAAGAGCTGGTCACAGTACTGCTCAGAATATCATGGATGCTGGCGCTAGAGGTTGCCTGATCATTATTTCTGGAAAGATAACAGGTGCAAGGCACAGAGTTGAGAAGTTCCAAAAGGGGCATATCAAGTTCTGTGGTGAAACAGCATTAGAATTCATGGATACAGGTTTCTCAGTTTGTGTAAAGAAATTGGGGACAATTGGTTGTACAGTTAGGATAATGCGTAAAGGGGTACAACTTCCTCATGAAATTAATATTCATGAGCGCCACGAAGTAGGGCTCGATCCTATAGCTGAAGTTTCAATGATTGAAGCACCTTCTGAAGAAATAGTTGAGTCTGAAGCTGAAGATGTAGTAGACTCTGTATTGCAAAAGATGGCAGACATTGAAACTGCTGATGTAAAGGAGGAAGAGTGAATGACACATCTTTCATCCAGAGAAATAGATGGTATGAATGTCGAGCAAAGGCAACGCCGATTGGAGGAACTTCGTGAAGAAATGCTTCAATTACGTGCTCAACAAGCACTCGGTGGTTCATTATCTGATTCAGGTTCGTACAAAGCGACAAGGCGTAGTATTGCCCGTTTATTAACAAAAATGAACGAGGATTCGCAGGAGTAGAAATAAATGGCAGGTATATGTAATCTATGTGGTTTACCTGATGAGTTATGTATATGTCAAGAAATAGCAAAGGAACAACAAAAAGCAATAATTTCGGTAGTTAGAAGGAGGTATGGGAAAATGGTTACAATCGTCGAAGGAATTAATGATGTAGCTATTGATATCAACAAACTTGCTAAGATACTGAAAAGCTCTTGCGCTGCTGGTGGTACTGTAAAAGACCGTACTATTGAATTACAAGGAGAGCACAAGAAAAGAGCTGCCAAAGTCCTTGAACAGAACGGATACCAAGTGGAGGTGCGATAATGACTGATTCAATCCATATGCCATTCTTATCAAGGAATATTTATGTCAAAGAATCCAATGATCCTACTTTGATAGGGGTTAATGGACAAGTTGTAGATGAAACTCGTCGCACTATTGTAGTACAAACATCCAATGGGACGAAAATTTTAGCAAAAGATGTAATTAATTTCACACTCGATTTAGAGAACACGGTCATTGAAGGTTTTACGGTAACCCAAAGGCCAGAAGACCGAATTAACCGTAAATATAGGAGGAAGTAAAATGCGCGATATTGGAGTAGATGTAAAGACGCCGGAAGGTGAATGGGATGGTGATGAGAACTGTCCGTTTAATGGTAGCCTGAGAGTTCGTGGTCAAATTATTGAAGGTACAGTTTACTCAAACAACATGTCAGGTTCAATAGTCGTCGAAAGAGAAATGACTCGTTACATGAAGAAATACGAAAGATATGAGAAGCGTACACGCAGATATCCTGCACATCTACCTTCATGTATAGGGGATGTAAACCCTGGAGATTTCGTAAGAATTATGGAATGTAGACCACTATCAAAAACGGTTAAGTTCTGTGTTATTGAGAAGGGTGATCAGAAATGAAGGGTATTTCAAGTAAAGTAACTAAGGCTCTGCCTACACAAGCTAAATTAGATTGTGCGGATAACACGGGGGCAAAAGTTGTACAACTAATCAACGTCCTAAAGAAAGGAGGAGTTGCAGGACGATATCCTGCTGCAGGTGTTGGCGATATGATACGCGTAACTGTTAGAAGAGGTACTCCTGAAACAAGAAGACAAATATTCACTGCAGTGATTATCCGTCAATCAAGACCATTCCGTAGAGTAGATGGGACATGGGCTAGATTTGAAGATAATGCCTGTGTATTGACTAACGAACGTGGAGATGTTCAGGGATCTGACATCAAAGGTCCAGTTAGTAGAGAAGCTGCTGAGAGATGGCCAAGAATAGCCGCTACAGCAAAACAAATTGTATGAGGTGTAATGAATGGCAACAAAGAATCCTGGTAAAAATCGTCTTTCACAAAGTAAGGCTCCAATTCACGTTAAGCGTAAGAGAATGAGGGCACGTTTGATCACAAACGACCCTAACCTTCAGAATATTCGAACTGTTACCGTCCGCGTAGGGGATGAGGTAGAGGTTCTCAGAGGTGACTTTGGAAACCCAAATAGTACAAAATCAGACTCTAAAGGTAAGAGATTGGGTCAGTCTAGAGGTCGTGCTGGGTTGAAATCAAAAGTCAATCGAGTCGATACTTCAAGTGGACGAATTTTTGTAGATGGACTTACAATTACTACTGCTGATGGTAAAGAAGAGGCTATACCAATTCATCCTTCAAATCTAGTTGTAACTGCTCTGTATGAAGGGGATCCTGTAAGAATCAAGCAATTGATTGAAAGAGGAGGTGTGCAAGAATGAGTAGTAGCCATATTAAGCGTTTAATGATGCCAAGAAGTTGGCCATTGCCAAGAAAAACCACAGTTTGGGTGCAAAAGCCTGATCCTTGTGGTCATAGTATTGAGAACTGTATGCCTATGGGTATTATTCTACGTGATGTTATTGGGGTAGCCCATAACCGTAGAGAGGCAAAGAAAATTCTTCATTCTAGGAAGATAATGGTGGATGGTAGAATTGAAACAGCTCTTGGCCGAGGTGTTGGATTGATGGATGTATTAACTGTTGGAGAAAACAATTATCGTTGCATCCTAGACATGAATGGTAAATTAAGATATAGACCAATTAGTTCTAAAGAAGCTTCATCTAAAACTTGCCGAGTTATGGGGAAAACTACTATTTCTGGTGGTAAAACACAATTACATCTTCATGATGGAAGAAATATTATTTTCGATTCAAATCCTGAATATAAATCTGGTGACAGCGTTGTGATTTCACTTCCTGAACAAAAGATTATTTCTCATCATAAGTTCGAAGAAGGAGCACTTTCATACTTAACCGGAGGGTCTCACATAGGAGAGACAGCTACAGTTCGTTCACATGAAATTAAAAGATCCTCAAAGGACAATGAAGTTTCTTTCGATGATTTTGGAACTATAGCAGACTATGTATTCATCATTGGTGACAAAAAGGATATACCTCTGGAGGTGAATGAATGAGTGAATCTAGTACAATGTTCGAACCAAGAATCACTAAAGTTACGATCAATATCGGAGTAGGTGAAGGCGGACAGAGACTTCAGTTAGCCGAGCAAGTTCTAGAACTTATGACTGGTCAGAAACCAGTCAGAACTCTTTCAAAATCAACTAACAGAGATCTAGGCACTCGAGTAGGTGGGCCAATAGGATGTAAGGTTACAATGCGTAATCCTGATACTGTGGCATCTTTCCTGAAAGATGCGTTCTGGGTACGTCAAAACACTTTACCAGGGTATAACTTCGATCAATCAGGAAATCTCTCATTTGGAATTTCTGATTACACTGATTTTCCGAATCAAAAATATGATCCTGATATCGGTATATTTGGTATGGATATCAATATTGTATTGGAGCGCCCAGGACACCGTGTTTCACGACGTCGTCGCCGTAATACAAAAGTTGCTAGAAATCATCGAGTAATTCGTGATGAATGTAAGCAATGGTTTGTAGATAATTTTGGAATTACAATAGTGGAGGAGTGAAGTATGGCAAGAGATCACGGAGAAGAGATTGGTAGGACAAACGGCTGTAGAAGATGTGGGCGTAGTCGTGGTATGATTCGTAGACACGGACTTAGGTTGTGCCGTCAATGCTTTAGAGATGTAGCTCCTAGTATAGGATTTAAGAAAAATAGTTGAGGTGAAAAGAAGATGCAATTTGATCCATTAAATGACGCATTTACCCGTATTTTCAATGCGGAGAGTGCAGGTCACTATGAAGTGACAGTAAGGCCAGCAAGTAAATTATTAGGAAGCATGCTATCAATTATGCAAAAATCCGGATATGTAGGAGAATATGAGCCATTAGATGATGGCCGTGGAGGAGGATATAGAATTGAACTAGTCGGTGCTATTAATCGCTGTGGTATTATCAAACCTCGATACTCTGTACAAAGATCAGAATACGAGAAATGGGAGTCTAGATATCTTCCTGCCCAAGATTTCGGACTTTTAATTATGTCAACTAATCAAGGTGTGATGAATCACTATGAAGCAAAGAAGGAGAGAATAGGCGGGCGTTTGCTCGCATATATATTCTGAGGGGGGAAATTTATGGTTAAATTAGACAAAATAGCACATCTTATCAAATTACCAGATGGTGTTAGTGCATCATTAGATGGCGATAATGTGACAATCGTCAAAGAAGGCAACTCTGTTTCTAGAGAGTTCCGTCATCCTAGGGTGGAAGTAAAACAGGTCGATGGTGGCCTAGAAGTATTTTGTGATCTTCCAAGGCGTTCAGAGAGAGCATTAGCAGGTACATGGAATGCTCACTTGAATAATATGGTAAAAGGTGTAAATAGCGGTTTCGAATATCGTTTACAAGCAGTGTATTCTCACTTTCCAATGACTATTAAGGTTCAAGGTAACAAATTAACTGTAACTAATCTTTTCGGAGAAAAAGTTCCTCGTGTAGCAAAATTACCCTGGTCTCCTGGAGAAGTAGAAGTTAGAGTTGAAAACAAGACAGATATCTTAGTAAAAGGTCCAGACAGGGAAAAAGTAGGTCAAACCGCAGCAAATATCGAGAGATCTTGTGCGGTAAAAAAGAGAGATCGTCGTGTATTCCAAGATGGTATATACATAGTTTCAAAGGGAGCATAAGGAGGTAATAGTATGGAATATGAAAATATGACTGTTGCGCAATTGAAGGAATTATTAAGGGAAGCAAAATTACCCGTTTCTGGTAACAAAAGCGCACTAATCGAAAGACTTAGCCAGAATGAAACTTCTGAAGAATCTCCTGTGGAAATTTTAGCAGAAGAAGATGAAGAAGAAACATTCGATGAAGAGGATATATTTGATGAAGAAGATGATTTCTTTGATGAAGACGAATGGGACCAGATTCATACAGCTCGTCAGAAACCCGTTTTAGATGAAGAAACAAAAGCAAATCTTGCAACTAGAGCTGCTCAAATGAAAAAACAGCCTAAATTCCGTCGTCAAGAGTGGTACAGGTATTATCGCCTTTCAAGAACTGGTTGGAGGAAACCAAAAGGTATGCAGTCCAAACAGAGATTGAACATGAAATACCGTACTCCAATGGCAAGAGTAGGATATGGTAAAATTTCTGCAGTCAGAGGTCTTCATCCATCAGGTTTCGAGGATGTCCTTGTTAATCAGCCAAGTGACTTAGATGGTCTAGATCCAGAGCGTCAAGCAATCCGTGTAAGTGCGAGTGTAGGGAATAGAAAGAGGTCTAAGATACATGATCGTGCAGATGATTTGGGTCTACGTGTCCTCAATCGTCGTAAGATAACTAGGAAAGGTGATATTCAATGATTATTTCTAATCAGAAAAGAATGGCCGCTCAGATACTTTCTAAGAAGGAAGGAAGAGAAGTGGGTGTTCATCGTGTTTGGATTAATCCTGACTATCTTGATGAAGTTAGTACTGCTGTCCAAAAGGCAGACATCCGTCAATTAATTGATGAGGGTTTAATTAAAGCTAGACCCATCAAGGGAACTAGTCGTGGTAGAGCTAGAAATGTTGCTGCACAAAAAGCAAAGGGTCGTAGAAAAGGACCTGGTTCAAGGAAAGGAACTAGGAACTCCAGAGATCCAAAGAAAAATCGATGGATGCGTTTAATTCGCGCACAACGTAGAGTTCTCAAAGAAATGAGAGGTGAAGAAACCTTGACTCCTAGTGAATACAGGTATTACTATCGAAAAGCAAAGGGTGGTTCATACCGTTCTGTTGCTCATATGCGTACCAACATGGGTTTGGATGGCATAAAAATGGGAGGCGATGAATAATGGCACAGGGTAAGAATCAGAGATTAAGATTCAAGAGACGTCGAGAAGGAGAGACTGATTATCGAAGAAGGATGAAACTTCTTAGAGGAGAAACTCCGAGAGCTGTTGTTAGAGTATCAAATACTCAAACTACTTGCCAATTAATAGAATTTAATCCTGATGGAGACATTGTTCTAGCATCAGTGAGTGGTAAAACCTTGGTAGACAAATACTCATGGCCAGCTGATATTTCAAGAAAATCAGTACCAGCGAGTTATCTTGCAGGATATGCACTAGCAAAGAGTGCAATGTCCTCAGGTCATGATAGTGCTATACTTGATATTGGATTGTCTGCCTCATCAAAGGGCAGTAGAGTGTTCGCAGCATTAAAAGGAATGGTTGATGCAGGACTAGAAATTCCTCACGGAGAAGATGTATTGCCTGATGATGATCGAATCAATGGAATGCATATTGATGACTCCATGGGTGACAAAGTTAAGAAATCAATTAAAGCTATAGAGGAGGCATAATATGAGTGAAGAAGAAAATACCGAAGTGATTCAACTAGCCCCTGGTTTAGCTGCTGCACTAGCACCACCGTCAGAATCTACCGATACTAGAGGCCGTAGAGGTCCAGATCCGCTTGCCGGATTAAGAAGTTGGGTCCCTCGTACAAGACTAGGGCATATGGTAATGAGTGGTGAAATTACGACTTATGAACAAGCAATAGATTCAGGTTTTCCAATCAGGGAAGTCGAGATAGTTGATGCCTTACTCCCAGATTTGACAGATGATGTACTTGGAGTAAATATGATTCAAAGAATGACTGATTCCGGTCGTCGTGTAAGATTTAATGTATTGTGTGTTGTCGGAAATAGTGACGGATATGTTGGCCTTGCTGTATGCAAAGGAAAGGAAGTTTCTAGCACAATTCGTAAGGCTATTGATAAGGCTAAATTGAACTTAATTCCTGTAATGAGAGGCAATGGTTCATGGGAATCCTCAGAAGGTCCAGGTAATTCAGTTCCATTCAAAGTCACAGGCCGTTCAGGATCAACAAGAATTACTCTTATGCCCGCTCCAGCAGGTAAAGGATTAGTTATTGGCGACTATGGAAGGCGTGTACTTACATTAGCAGGTATTACAGATGTATGGGCTCGTTCTGCGGGGCAAACTCGTACCACAATTAATTTTGCAAGAGCTACTTTCAATGCTCTCGTCGAGTTGAATAGAACTAAGATTACAGATGGTGACCGTGAGAGGTTAAACATCACCAAAGGGAGGAAAATGCAATGACTTATCTCGTAATTAGAGCAAGAAGTGACAGAGGAGTCACTAAGAAAATTAAAGATACAATGATGATGCTTAATCTCACTCGAGTTAATCATGCTACTTTGGTTCCTGAGAATGTAACTTACCTTGGTATGTTGAAGAAATCTAAGGATTATGTTACTTGGGGTGAAGTAGATGCTGAAACTATCGAGACTCTACTCAAAGAAAGAGGTAGAATGGTTGGAGATAAGCCAGTAGATGATGCTACAATCAAAGCATCTAGTAAATATAAAACAGTGGCCGCCTTTTCCAAGGCAATGGCTGCTGGTGAAGCAACTATGAAAGATGTTGATGGATTAAAACCAATTTTTAGATTACATCCACCACGTGGAAGCAAGGGATGGGGCGGTATCAAGAGATCGTACACTGTTGGTGGAGCCCTAGGTTTCAGAGGTGAAGCAATTTCTGATCTTGCAGGGAGAATGCTCTGAGGTGAATAAATATGGTATCTAGAACAAATAAATTCCGTGGGCGCTCACGCTATCACGGCCGTGGGAAGAAATCAGGACGAGGCGCAGGTAAGCGTGGAGGTCGTGGTAATGCTGGAATCAACAAACACCGTGTAATGACACGAATTAAGTATATGCCAGGGCATTGGGGTATGCATGGATTCAATAGAGATCCAAGTTTGAGAGTTGTAAATGTTTCAATTAATCTTCAGCAAGTCGAAGAAATGGCAGATGGCAAGAGCATCAATTTGACAGCACTTGGTTTTGATAAATTACTTGGTAAAGGTAAGATAAACAAGGCACTAAACATTACAGTTAATGAAGCAAGTTCTCTTGCTGTTAAGAAAGTAGAAGCTGCTGGTGGTTCAGTCAACCTTGCTGGTAGCGACGATGAATGGGAAGAAGAGTAATCATAATATCAAGGGGTGAATCTAATGGTGGACAGAAAACCTAGCGTTATTGGAACTGCATTAACGGCAGGAATATACTGGGGAATGCTATTCTACTGGTTACGTGATGATTTACTAGATGGTTCTCCAGATGAACAAATGAGAGCACTTAGAATGTTCATAGTTTCCATACCATATGTCGCATACATAATGTGGTGTGCAATGACTGATTTACCGGATAATATCAGAGATATCCCATATATTGGTCGTGTACTCAAACCAGGGATATGGTTGATTTCAGTTGTAGGTCTTGCATATTGGGGATGGGTTGATACTGCTGCTGTCGGGTTCCTATTGGTAGGGGTGGCTCTGCTTGGAGTTGCTGTTGCCATGTGTCTAGTTTGTTTATTGTACTCAGGTTCAGAAAGTAGTCGTTTATACGGACTCAGTAGATTCGTTGATGTCTATCCTAGTATCACTAAACCAGAAGGTCACGTGCGTTTCAATCAGAAATTATGGACTACAACTCTTGTTCTCATAATTTACTTCATGATGACTAATGTTATGATTTACGGTCTTTCAGATTCAACCTTAGATATATTTTCCTCATTCAGAGCGATTATGGCCGGTGCATCTGGTTCAATCATGCACCTAGGTATTGGTCCAATTGTCACAGGTTCAATTATCATGCAACTTTTCGCGGGAGCAAAAATCATACAACTTGATTTACAAAACTCTAGTGACAAGCAGTTGTACCAAGGTATTCAAAAATTATTAGTTTTGATAATGATTCCTATTGAATCAATTCCTCAAGTATACGGATTCTTAGATCCTTCAGAGAGTTTGATATTAGATTTCGGTATTGGTTGGGCTAATACAATAATTGTTGCACAATTATTCATGGGTTCATATTTAGTATTCTTACTCGATGAATTAGTCAGTAAGTGGGGAATTGGTAGCGGTATTTCCTTGTTTATTGCTGCAGGAGTTGCTCAATCAACTTTCGTTGGAACATTATCTCCATTACCTGTAACTGCAGGTTCTCCTTTGTCTTTTCAGAACCCACCTTCGGGGACATTACCTATGATTTTCTACACCTTACGGACAGCTACAAATTCTCAATTGGTATCTGAGAATGGTTTCGAATTAATTTTGTTGAATCATGCGAACCCTATTGCTGCATTGGTTTCATCAATTATTGTTTTCCTAGTAGTTGCTTATGCGGAATCTAGTAAGTTGGAATTGCCATTAACTCATGGTAAAGTCAGAGGTCATCGTGGCCAATATCCAATACGTCTTGTTTATGCTAGTAACATTCCAGTAATTCTAATGGCAGCTCTACTGGCTAATATTAATATGTTCACATTACTATTTTGGAGCCATCCAGTATTGTCAACAGTCCCTATCCTTGGTCGTAACGGTGCTTGGAGTAGAGCACACTGGTTCGGGTCATACGAAGTTGGCGCCACCACACCTTCCGATGGATTTGCATGGTATTCCTCAATGGTTAATGGAGTTGGAGATTGGTTCTTACCATTATTAAACCAGACTGGGGATGCGTATGGGCATAGTTTGGGTCAGCTAATGGTCCACGTAGTGGTATATGTCTTTGTGATGACTGCTGGTTCTACAGTATTCGCTAAGTTTTGGATTGAAACAACAAATATGGGTGCCAAGGATGTTGCTAAGCAGATTGAAAGGACGGGAATGCAAATACCAGGGTTTAGAAAGAATCCTGTTGTATTGGAACGTATACTAGAAAGATATATTCCACCTGTAACTCTTTTCTCAGGTGCATTCGTAGGTTTACTCGCAGCAGGTGCTGATCTTCTTGGTACTGTTGGAAACGCCACGGGTACTGGTTTACTACTAGCGGTCGGAATTATTCTAAGGACTTATGAACAGATTCAGAAGGAACAAGCTATGGAAATGCATCCAGTTCTTCGAGAGTTCTTCGGTGCTGATTGATCTAAAAAAACCTAATTTATCTAGAAGATTTTTTGATAAGTTTTCAACTAATCAAAATTATTTTTTTTATCACATTTGGTCGAGTGTTTTTTTTTATTTTTGAAACATCATTATAATTCCATAATCGGTGTACTGCGCCCCAATACCCTTACTTGTTAGTAGGGCAGATTGAAATACCCCTTGCCGGTCGGCGACTTGCTACGTTTGGCTGGCGTTGGAGATTGAGCACCTAGTGCGATGAGGTCTTCTATCAGGTCAAGCGTGTGCCGAGGAAGTGCGGCCATGAACTTAGTTCATGGTTATGGAGGTTAACCACAATAACGACTTGACCCCGATAATAGGGGTGCAAGTAAGCAGATATTTCACATTCAAATAAGGAAATGTGTTTCTGCGCCAATTCAATAATAAAGTGACAGCAAATTGCAACCACAAGACTTCGATAGGATACTGTGATTTCACACGAAATCCGGTTGATCCTGCCGGAGGCTACCGCTATTGGAGTTCGATTAAGCCATGCGAGTCGCGAGAAATTAGATTCTCGGCGTACCGCTCAGTAACACGTGGGTAACCTGCCCTATGCTGGATAATAACCTCGGGAAACTGAGAATAATGATCCATAGTTCACTACGCCTGGAACGGTGAGTGGATGAAAGCTCCGGCGGCATAGGATGGGCCTGCGGCGTATCAGGTTGTAGGGGGTGTAACGTACCCTCTAGCCCTCTACGCGTACGGGTGTTGGGAGACATAGCCCGGAGATGGATTCTGAGACACGAATCCAGACCCTACGGGGTGCAGCAGGCGCGAAAACTTGGCAATGCGAGAAATCGTGACCAGGGAACTCCAAGTGCATCGGGTAAGACCGGTGCTTTTCTTGACTCTAAATAGGTCTTGGAATAAGGGGTGGGTAAGGACGGTGCCAGCCGCCGCGGTAATACCGGCGCCTCAAGTGGTAGTCGCTTTTATTGGGCCTAAAACGTCCGTAGCCGGTCTGATACATTCGTGGGTAAATCAACCAGCTCAACTGGTTGAATTCTGCGAGGACGGTCAGACTTGGGACCGGGAGAGGTGTGGGGTACGCTCAGGGTAGGGGTAAAATCCTGTCATCCTGAGCGGACCACCTGTTGCGAAGGCGCCACACTAGAACGGATCCGACGGTCAGGGACGAAGCCTAGGGGCACGAACCGGATTAGATACCCGGGTAGTCCTAGGTGTAAACGCTGTGGACTTGATGTTGGGGGTGCTCCGAGCACTCTCAGTGTCGAAGCGAAGGTGATAAGTCCACTGCCTGGGAAGTACGGTCGCAAGGCTGAAACTTAAAGGAATTGGCGGGGGAGCACCGCAACCTGAGGATTGTGCGGTTTAATTGGATTCAACGCCGGAAAACTCACCATAGCCGACGGACATATGAAGGTCAGTGTAATGAACTTACCCGATTGTTCGAGAGGTAGTGCATGGCCGCCGTCAGTTCGTACCGCAAGGCGTTCTGTTAAGTCAGATAACGAACGAGACCCTCATCTCTATTTGCTAACTAGATCTCCGGATTTAGTGCACTATAGAGAGACCGCTGGCGCTAAGTCAGAGGAAGGGGAGGGCAACGGTAGGTCAGTATGCTCCGAATGCTATGGGCTACACGCGCAATACAAAGGACGGGACAATGGGCTGCTGCTCCGAAAGGAACGATAGCTATCCCGAAACCCGTTCGTAGTTCGGATTGAGGGCTGTAACTCGCCCTCATGAAGCTGGATTAGGTAGTAATCGCGTCTCAAAAAGGCGCGGTGAATATGCCCCTGCTCCTTGCACACACCGCCCGTCAAACCATCTTAGTTGTGGGTGGGTGAGGCTACCTCTCAATGGGGTATTCGAGCCTGCCTTCGACGAGGAGGGTTAAGTCGTAACAAGGTATCTGTAGGGGAACCTGCAGATGGATCACCTCCTAAGAAACTCGGAAAACCGGGGGGAGTAGGATGCTTCGGCATCCTGCTCTTTCCAACCTTTCTTTCTATATTTTTTTTAGTATTAGCGTCAGCTCTATATTTTCTCAAAACCTCCTATTTACATTAATTTTCCTTGAATTATTAATATTCGTGATGTTTTTTATCAATGTTATTTTTTATATTTAGGAAACAACGCGACTCTAATATCATTTTTCTTAACAACATATTCAAATCAGTGAGTTTATTCACATCTGTGCGAAAGTATATATTTACTATATGTTCTAGAAGGGACATGCGAAGTTTACTCGCTACAACTATGATGCTGTTAATGATGACTGCAGCCCTAGCGGGCTGTGCGGGTTCTGATGTCACCGATGAAGACGTTGATGCCGCAAGAGAAGAGGGAAGACTTGCTGGAATTGCTGAAGCAACACCAGTCAGTACCCTGGACACGATCCACGACCGTGGAATGATGAAGTGTGGAGTCAAAGACTCCCAGTGGGGCATGGGCTTCGCTGATGCTGATGGTGTTCGTTCTGGACTCGATATCGAGTACTGCAGGGCTGTTGCTGCTGCAATTGGACTGAACCCAGATACTCAGATCGAGTACATTCTAGCAAGTGCTGGTGATCGATTCGAGAAACTTGCTTCTGGAGAGATCGATGTTCTAATTAGAACAACTACATGGACTACAAGCCGTGACGTAGGACTAAATGCTGACTTCGCAGGAATGAACTTCTTCGATGGTCAGGGTATTTTGATTCGTGGGGATGCTTTCCCACAAGCTAACATGAGTAACTCTGCTCTAAACTTGAACAGTGCTAAGGTTTGCGTCGGTACTGGTACAACAACTGAAGGAAATATTGCTGACTGAAACACAGTCAACGCTGTTGGTATGGAGGTAGTACCTGTTGCTGATGCC
>Ga0228641_1000001_pt1 | contig 133643 bp, 118 predicted proteins | sample 52DmetaG_FD_186022 | JGI IMG/M metagenome (GOLD analysis project Ga0228641, IMG submission 186022) | Seawater microbial communities from Monterey Bay, California, United States - 52D | ecosystem: Environmental > Aquatic > Marine > Coastal | place: USA: California | collected 2016-10-17 | reverse complement strand
CGCACACAATTGAAGACAAATTAAATTAAAAAAGGGCAGTGTGGCGGTTTTACCGCCACACTGCTTTACGTATCTTGGCTATCTATTGATAGTTCAAGACAATCCGTTAATTACATCCCAAGTACGGTTACAGTCAAAGGAAACGCCATCTGAATCTTCAGTAAAGTCTCCAACACAGTATCCTGATCCTGGAACATCCCCGTTAGACAGGAATGAAATATCGCCACTTGCACCAGCTAAACCTTGTCCAGTAGCCATGATTACCTGGCTCAATGTTGCACCTGGTGAAGCCATTTGTGCAAACGCTGATAATGCCATTAAAACAACACTGTCGAATGCTTCAGCAGTGTATATTCCTCCTGCACAATCAGGTACTTGTCCGCACAGAGCAGCAAATACTGCCCCTACCTCACCTGTTGACGCAGCAGCAGGCTTAGTAGCAATAATTCCGTTAACACTTGATGTTGCATCAGCAGCTAATCCTTCTTCAGCTACTCCATCTCCGCCATATACTTGGCCGGTCCAGCTTTGAACTGCCATTTCATCAAGGATCATAGCGCCATCTGCTGCGTAGGACACCAATACTGCTGATGTGCAACCATTGTCAACCATAGCTTGCACTGCAGTAGTAAAATCTGTTGCAGTTTGGTCATATCCAAGAGTCTGGCATAATGTACTACCGTCTGCTGTGAATGCTGCTGTGAATGAATCAGCAAGACCTGCTCCGTAGTCATTAGTCATGTGAACTAATCCAACTGTTCCGTCAGCTGGTGCGTTTGCCTTCACTACAGCACTAAGTGCTTGGCCCTGTAAAGCATCGCTCGGCACTACCCTGAAGAAATCAGGATAAGCGGTCGCGTCTGTTAATGCAGGGCTAGTACTTGCATAGGAAATCTGTGGTATCCCTGCTGCTGTAAGCACTGCATTAGCACCCATTGATGCCCCAGAGCAAGCTGCTCCAACGACTCCAACAACACCTGCATCGATCAATGTTTGGGCTGCTGTTGCTGCCGTTGTACCGTCGCAACCTGAATCTTGGTAAATAATCTCAAATTGAACCATGCTGTTCCATCCGATTGTATTTGCGATACCCAATGCAATCTGTGTTGATGCTACGAAACCAGCCGCATATACTGCTATTGGCCCGGTTGCATCATTAAGGAAACCAATCTTTACTGTGGCTCCCATGAATTGTGCTGCCGTCAATCCGTCAGCTACAGTCCATCTCATATCACAATTATAGTAGTCTCCATATGTAGGGACATAATTGAAAGTACAGACATCATATCCACTACCTGATACGTCACCATTAGACAAGAAATCGAGTGTTCCACTCTCTCCTGAATAATCATTACCAACCATAGGTATGTGCATATGCATGTCATTACCATCATCCATCATAGCAGCATGACCAATCATCATAACTGCATCATATGCTTCCAAAGTGTAAATACCTGAAGCACAAGTTTCGTTAGCTGCGCAAACGGCAGAGAAAATACCTGCACCAGTTGCAGCACTAGGATATGTAACTTGTACTCCGTTTGCAGCAGCTGTGTTCGTATAATCAAGAAGTGCAGATTCTCCTGCAATTCCATCTGCACCAAACGTAGGTATCATTGCACCCATTACTGCCATTGTCTCAATTATCATAGCACCGTCTGCTGAATAAGAAGCTAGGACTGCTGAATCACAACCTGCATCAACTACAGCTTGTACTTTATCAGTAAAGTCTGTTGCTGTTTGTTCATATCCTGCCTGTAAGCATATAGAATTACCCATTCCTTCCCAAAAGGATTTGAATGAGTCTGCGAGGCCTGCTCCGTAATCATTAGTCATGTGTATAAGTGCAGGGTTAGAAACTCCGCTTGCAGCTACCATATCTGCCATAGCATCTCCTTGGAGTGCGTCACTTGGCACGACACGGTAGAAATGAGGGTAAGCTACTGAGTCCGACAATGCAGGACTAGTGCTTGCGTAGGAAACCATAGGAATTCCTGCTGCTGAAAGCACTGCATTAGCACCCATTGATGCTCCAGAACAAGCTGCTCCGGCTACTGCTACTACTCCTGAATCTATCAATGTCTGAGCAGCTGCTCCAGCTGTTGTACCGTCACAACCTGAATCTACTTCTACAACTTCGAATGAGTATCCGTCATTGTTAGCAGATAAATCAGCGGCTGCTGTTTGAGATGCGAAAGTGAAACCACCAGCGTAAACTGAAATCGGTCCAGTTGCATCATTCAAGAATCCGATCTTGATTACTGTATCATCTACAGGAGCTTCGAATGTTGGATTAGTATTACCCATGTAGTGTGCTGCAATCTCATCTGCGATTGCATTACCAATATCTACATCGAAACCGACTGCGTTTCCATCAGCATCAAGACTCTCGAACGGAGGGTATGATGTGTCAGAGCAGAATCTTAAATCTCCAGATTCTAGGACGTGTGTTAATCTGCTACCCTCTGTTGCCATTGGGTATGATGTTGCAGTGTTTGCATCAGTATCATCTGTTAGTACTACAGCGCCTTCGAATGTTGCACCGAATATCAAGTCATATTCTCCAGAATCAATCATTGCAGTAATTGCTACATTGAGTGCGTCTAGAAGTTCTGAATCACCATCATCTACAGCGATACCGAATGTTTCATCGGAGAAAGTAACCATTAGATCACCTGATAGTGCTAGAACAGGCGAGTCACCCATTGCATAATCTGCTTCACCATTACTGATTGAAGCAGTTACTGATGGGAAATCCGCATATGCAACAATTGTTGCATCAGGAAGATTATCGTTAGCCCACAAATCTGAAGTTGTTCCAGATTGTACAGCTACGGTTGTACCTGCCATATTTAGATCAAGAGCATCAGTGATTGCTGTAGAACCTGTAGCACCGATTACACCTTGGCTACTTGTGTAGTAACCACGTGTGAAATCGACCACAACTTCTCTTTCATCAGTCTTGGTCATAGCGGAAAGGATTGCGTCACACATCTCTCCGGCGTTCAAGTTGGGGATAATCGGGTCCCAGTCAGAAGTTACGAACACTGCGGCTACATCTGCAGCCGGTGTTAATGTCCAATCTTCCACTATTGGTTCTGGGTCATCGTCATCTCCGCCTAAGCAACCAGCAAATGCTGCTGCTAGCATACTCAGGGTCATCATCATTGCAATTATTTTCTTGTTATTCATAGGATACTCACGTTCCGGTAGGACCTTCGACGACATATAACATTTATAGAGTCTCTTGGGAATGTATCTAAATAACTGTTTTTTGAATAGTTGAGCGGATAATAAATAAAACGCTATAAAATATTAATGCATACGTAGTATGCTGATAAATTATAAGAAAATAACAGACAGAGTATTTCATGCAGTAGTTGTGTCTCGCGAGACCATGGTTGACACCCCAATGGATTATGCATCGTCTGGAGTTGATATAGATGCAGAAGGAGCTGCTGTCGCAAGTTTAGTGGGCGCTCTTTCAACCTCGATTAGGAAAAAGGGCGATTTTGGAGCACCTGTGCCTCTGCCGGGTGGATTTGGAGGAATTATAGAATTTGGAGACTACAGATTAGCATTAGCCACAGATGGCGTAGGTTCCAAACTAATGATAGCAAATGAGTTGCAGAGGTATGATGGAGTCGGAATTGACTGCGTTGCAATGAATGTTAACGATCTTTTGTGTGTAGGGGCGGAACCGATTGCTTTTGTAGATTACATTGCAGTGCCGGAAACTGATACTAACACCCATGCAATACTCGGTAAATCTCTAGCAGAAGCTTGCAATAGAGCAAGAGTTACTCTGGCTGGGGGAGAGACTGCAACATTACCTGGAATTGTAACTGAATTGGATTTATCCGGTACCGCACTGGGTTGGTTTCCAAAGGGAGGTGCTATTACGGGAGTAGGTATCCAGAATGGCGATATAATCATTGGTTTACCTAGTAGTGGAGTACATTCTAATGGCTATACACTTGTTAGAGCCATCGTAGAACGAACCGGTAATTCATTGGCTGAAAAATGTCCTTTTGATTCAAATCATGACAATAGGGTTATTGAAAGATTTGAGGAAGGTGATATTACGTTGGGGGAAGTACTGCTTAATCCTACGAGAATCTATGTTGATCCATTGATAGATTTGATAAAAAAATGTAGAGAAGGAATGGGGCCTTGTGATATCTCAGATATCAAGGCGATGGCGCATATAACAGGGGGTGGACTATCAAATCTTCTCAGATTACATGATGATTTTGGATGGCATATAGATAATCCTTTACCAGTTTTGCCAGAATTTACTTGGTTGGCAGAAAAGGGTTCAGTAAGTAATAGAGAAATGCATAGAACCTTCAATATGGGCATGGGTATGACTATCGTAATCAGTAAAGAAAAGTCGTCTTCCGTAGAAAAATGGTTGAATGAAAGACTGCCTGGAACTAGACGTGTTGGTTATGTTCATGATAAGAGAAGAGAAGTTACACATGCGGACTCCGAGATTGTTTTCTCACATTATTGAATTAGTAAATGGTAATTGTTATGATTGAGGGGATTAGCAATGATACACCTTGAAGGAGCCACACTGATTCAACTAAGTAATGAAATAGAAAACGATGTAATAGGCCCTTCAACGAAAGACTATGAGAAAGTTTTCTACAATCCTGCAATGTCCGGTTCTAGGACCAGAAGTATCATGTTGATGAAGCATATTATTGAGTCGGGATATTTGGGAGATTCAGAAATATATGCAATAGATGGTTTGGCAGCTAGTGGCCTAAGAGCAAGAAGGTGGTTAAACGAACTACCAAAGAAATTGGTAAATAGACTAAGAGTAACTATCTGCGACATAAACGAGAATTCTATAAGAAGGGCAATGGAAAATCATCAAAAATTTCCTCCAAGGAATGGAGGAATAGGTGTCTTGAACGGTAAGCAGGGAGACTTGAGATCTGCGATATTAGACCAAGGATGGCATTGGGTGGATGTTGATCCATTTGGTTCGCCAATGCCTTTTTTAGACACTGCAATTCAATCATTAGCAAAAAAAGCAATTTTAGAAATTAGTGCTACCGATACTGCCGCTTTAGCGGGTTCTTCAAAAACTGCCTTGATGAGGAGGTATGGGGCTAGAATTAATCCTGATAATTTAGCACATGATTCTGGATTGAGAGTTCTCATGGCTTGTGTTGCAAGAACGGCGGCAAAACATGATAGGTTTGCTGAACCGATATTGTCTGTGTGGGATTCACATCATCTAAGGTTGTCTGTAAAAGTAAGTAAATCTGTAGAAAAGGCCAACCAATTAGAAAAAATGTTAGGTTGGAGAATAGCAAGGCCTAATGAAAAAGAAGTAATCGATTCAATGCAAGAGGGTTTGACTCCTATGAGTTCAACTGAATCTTTGCCTATGCATTGTTTTTTACCACTTTCATATCCAGTAAATAGAGAGGACAAACGGGTCTCGGGACCACTTTGGATAGGTCCTCTTGGAGATTCTAGAGTAATGGCTAGTTTTACAGAAGAGGAAGTGACATCCATGTGTACAACGGAATATGATCCAAAAAACCCGATGAATTGGGAGGAGAGAGATTTCGAATTGGAAAGAAGGAAGATCATTCGCAGCATAAAAAATATTAGAAATGAGTCAGAAGTAGTGACAGGAGAATTCCTAATCTTAACTGATGATTTGGCTAGTTGGAGAAATGTTGGATCACCACCAAGTCCTGTTAAAATGATAGAAATAATCAATGAAAAAGGTTTCAAGGCCGGATTATCGCATTATCCAAAACCTTCCTTCAGAACTAATGCACCGTGGGATGTAATCGTTGAATCGCTAGATCTGACTCAGCCACCGATGTAAGACATCTCAATTCGAGGGAGTGCTGCAGTATCTTCTGATCGAATCTCGCTGTAACGATCTTTTCGTCTATGCCAAATAGCAGCTATAGCTGCTTGTAATTCCTCTTCACCTGCACCATTGTGAATTAATGCTCGAATGTCATGGCCACCAGAAGCGAATAGACAAGTGACTAATCTACCGTCTGCTGAAAGACGTGCTCTTACGCAATCTCCACAAAAAGGAGAGGTCACTGATGAGATAAAACCTATTTCACCAGAACCGTCTGAATGTACCCACCTTACGGCAACATCGCTATCTTTTTCTGAGTCAATAGGAATTAAATCAAATTCTTTTTGAAGATGATTTATAATTTTCTCTGATGGAACCACTTGTGCTAATTGCCAACCATTTGTTCGTCCTACGTCCATGTATTCAATAAAACGGACGATAACTCCGGTATGTCGAAAATGATTCACTAACTTGCTGACTTCCTCTTCATTCACTCCTTTCTGAACTACACAATTTATTTTCACTGGTGAAAGCCCTACACGAATTGCTTCATCAATTCCTTCTAAAACTGATTTCACTGAAATATTACTATCTGACATTGCCCTATGGAGTTCAGGGTCTAATGCATCTAAGCTAACTGTTACACGAGTTAGCCCCGCAGAACGGAGAGCCTTTGCTTCCTTTTTCAGAAGAGAAGCATTTGTAGTTAATGCAATTTCAATACCGAGACCTGATAACATCTCAATTAATCTAGGTAGATCTTTTCTCAAAAGAGGTTCTCCGCCAGTGATTCTAACTTTTTCTAAACCTAAAGACATACATGAACGGACTACTTTCTCTATTTCCTCGAAAGATAAAAAGGCCCTCTTCGGAAGAAAAGTGTGATTCTCACTAAAGCGTTCCCTAGGCATACAATATCTACATCGAAAGTTGCATCTATCGGTAACTGAGATTCGTAAATCTTTCAATGGTCTACCAAATTGATCTCGGACATCGGAGGGAGGCACGATACCTCGTATAGAACTAGGGTCATGAGTCTTGCCTGTTTGAGGACAGGTTGAATAAAGGGAACCTATTGCAACACATTGAGAAACATGCTAGAGATAACAGAAAAAGCTCAGGAGATGTTAAACCAATACATCTCTCAAGGTGATGATTCTGATGTGTCTGTTCGTATAGAAATAGTCGGAAGGGGAGCAAGTGGGTTCAACTACGATTTACAACTGGTGCCCTTAAAAGATGCAAAAGAGGGCGATTTGAAAACAGAATCAAATGGCCTTAATATTCTAATTGCTGAAAGAAGCGTTCAATACATAGATGGTACTACATTAGATTACAAAGAAACTCTTATGGGAGGAGGTTTTGCATTTGATAATCCGAACCCTCTTTGGATAGATGATTTATCTCAAAGCGTAGCAGATGTAATTGCTGAACATGTCAACCCTGCTGTAGCTTCGCATGGAGGCCATGTAGATCTGCTAGGTGTCGATGATGGTAAGGCATACATTGCTTTTGGAGGAGGCTGCCAAGGATGCGGAATGGTAGATGTAACCTTGAAACAAGGCGTTGAAGTTATGATTACAGATAACGTCCCAGGCATTTCTGAAATTATCGACACTACAGATCATGCGGCTGGAACTAATCCGTTCTACTGATTAGAATACCATCTGTACTTCGTCATCATCATCATCATCACTTGGCGCTGGTAAAGCAGATTTCTGTGCACGATTGAATGCTTCTCTAACTCGCTCCTCAATTTTCCTAGCATCGTCCAATAACTCCTGAATTGGAATTTCTCTGTCTAATAATTCACTTACACCTTCTACGGCAATAAGGGCTGCTCTAGCGTCAGGATACATAGGGTTACATTCAGCCAACAAGGCAGTTACAGAAAGGCCACGGCGTTCTCCTTCTGCAATTAGATACCCTGCAATCCCTGAAACTATTCCCTGTTGTATTCTACGTATTCCAGCGTTGTCGAGTTGTTCTCGACCTACTTGATTAGAAGAAACGCCCCATAACTCGCCTTCTTCTTTTATTCCAAGTTCATTACTAATTACTCCATCGATCACAATTAATCTATCAAAACCACCTTTGGTGAACCACTGTAATACAGTCTCTGCAAAATAAATATCTTTTTCATTGGGAAATTGTATTTCAGAAGTGAATACTCCCACTCCCTCTCCCTGATATACTCTGACGGGATGTTTTGGTACCGAATCATGTATCAAAGCAATCGCTGGAAATTGCGGATGTAACACCGTGCCCATAACATCTAATTTTAGAGATGAAATCAGGTGTGAAGTAGCAATTACTCCTACTGACCCTACAGTTGAGAAACCACATATTGCAGTTCCTCCAAGACGACTGGGATCCGCTTCGGCGTGTAAAACCAAAGGAAATCCTGTACTGCTATCATCTTCCATGTACCTCGCAATTAGTGAAGTATCTTAAATCTCACACTTACAAAATCACTTTTTGTTAAAAAAATATACTAGGATTTAACTAAATTGACTCTTTCCGATGGCATATGAGTCAAAGTGGAAACTCTGGAATTGGCCGTATTTATATCAAAGTTGGAAGCGATATTATTGATTTAACAGGAACGGCTAAAGAAGTTCAAGAAGATTGGTTAAAAATTAAAGATGAAGATTCTTGGGAAGGAAAACTGTTAGCCATAAAAAATGCAAGAGATTCTGCTGTACAAATTGCGGCTAAAAGAGCAGTTCAAAGTGGAATCCCTGAAAGAGGTTCTGCTTTCAGAAGAGTATTAGATTCATGCGAAATTGAGAAAACAGGTGATGTCATTCTTGCAGCGATTCATTATCTAAGATTTGTTGAAAAGGAAACAAATACACCACCAAGAGAATTGAAAAATTTAGTTTCTCAATCAGGAAAATGGGACAAAGAAGATGTAGAAAAATGGAATCTTTCACTCTATATCAATCGAATGTTAGAAGGTGGCGTTACTGGTAAAAAACAGGAGCCTTTCTTAGAATATCCTACAGGTATGCCAAAGAAAAATAGGTATGTGATCCTCACAGATGCTGGGCGGAATTATCTGGAGAGTTTGACACGTGTCTGATAAGGAAGAAAGAGAAGATTGGTCATATACATCTCATATTGGTAAGGATTTGAGAGGAGTTAATCTCTCTGGTGCTAATCTGAAAAGAGCGGTTTTTGATGGGGCAGATCTTGAGGGAGCCGATCTTTCAGGTGCTGATATGAGGAGGGCATCTTTCAAGGGCGCTAATTTAATGAAGGCTGCATTCGATAATGCAGATATGAGAGATGCTATTTTTATTAAAGCTAAAATGAACCTTTCAAATTTCCAAGGGGCTAAGCTTGAGGGAGCTGATTTGAGAGGAATTAGGGGGAGATACGCCATATGGAGAAAAGCGAACTGGTGGGATGCTAAAATGGATGATGGATTAAGAACCGCATTGACAAAAAAATGGCCTAAAGAACTATAATTACTCCTGAATCTTTGAAAGACCTTCACGCATCCACGCAGGTACTGATACTTTCTTAGTTATTTCATCCATACTCGTACAAACAGTGGTTTGTACTGATGTCCAGCACAAAATTTCATCTTGATTGAATATCTTAAAGTCCCAAGTTATTGAGGTGTTTCCGATTCTCTTTATTCTCAATTTACAAGTTGCTATATCTCCATAGCTAAGAGGATGATGAAAATTTGCTTCGCTGTGAACTAAGGGGAAACCTAAACGATAATTTTCAAGAACTTCATTATAATGGATACCGCAAGTATACTCCCATGATTCTTCATAGAAGCGGTGCGCTAAATCCCAAAATCTAGGGTAATAAACAATACCTGCTGAATCTACCATTGGGAAGTCTATTCGCCTAGAAGATAAGAATGTCATAGTAAATGGTAATAGTTTATTGGTTTGAAATCTATGGAACAACAATCTAGAAATTATTATACTTTTAGTGCACACTAAGAAACGTAAATGGCGGACCCACCGCGATTTGAACACGGGTTTAAGGCTCCGCAAGCCCCAGTGATATCCAGGCTACACTATGGGTCCAATAGAACTTCGAGAGAAGGTTCATGTTTAATTCCAACGGTGATAAGTTGGAGAGATTTACATATCCAATGGAAGGATTGTTTTCCAACTTGGTTGGGCCAATTTCTTAGATTTAGGGCCGTCTCTTGGATCAGGAGTTTTATGTAAAAGAACACCATGCATGCCATCTACATTGAACTTAACCCTTAACTCAAGCATACGATCTCTTTCTATTGTTGCCATCATATCTGAATCTAGTTCAAATGAGGTTCTTGAAGAATCATCATCTTCATTCTGGATACTAAGGATATTGCCATTAATATCTGCACGTGGAGAAAAATCATAATCTCGAGGATTGCTCATAATGACTTTCAGATCTGCAATAAGTCTTTCCCGAATTGAGACTTTGGTTATCTCCATCTCTTTGACCATGGCCCTGCCATGGAGAATTACTTGAAAGGCCTTCCCACTATTGAACGAAGATTTAAACTCCAATTTCTGCAACTCTTGGGATCAAAATAGTAAATTCAACTTCTAAATCCCAATCATTACCTGTGTCGGGGTCGATACCATCTACGGGTAAATCTGGATCACATTGATCTGCCGTAATAGTCCATATCCATTCACCCATACCCCATCTCTGACCAGGTTCATTAAGTAAAGAATAAACGATATCCTCAGCAGAATCTGCTTGAATGTTGTAACCACTTTCTGGAATCTGATTCAATCCATCATATGAGATATAAGCTGAAGCGTTTTCTGTAATATTGTCATGAGTTGTTGAAGTAGATGTTTCCCAACCAGTCATTGGTAAATCGACATGTATTGAAAAATTATCTTCAGGCCATAATAATGGTATTAATTCCCTATCTAATATTAATGAAGCATTAAACTCGATAATTCGAGCATTAAGGCTAGGTTCATGAGTAAGTGAGACCGATTCATCTTGTTCTAGATAATCTGACCAAGAGTATGTGATTTTTTCTTCTTCCCAATATACATAAAAAGTCCTTGTAATTACCATAATTGTCCATTCTTCAGATGAAATGCCTCCTTTATCATCAACTACAGTCAATATTCCTGTTTGATTACCAGCCACTAAAAATTCAATCTCGGCTGTAGAAGATGTTGCATCGGCGTCACGAGTTGGGTCTCCGTCACCATCACTATCATATGTCTTATCGAAATCCCAAATATATTCTAAACCACCACCTTCTGGATCGAAAGAATCGGTGGCATCTAAAGTTGCTGTTTCTCCTATTTTAACAAAACCAGGAACTTCAATAATGATTGATGGGGGGGAATTTACAAAAATCGTCGTTGAAATTGAATCTGACTCACCTAAGTCATTGGTGACTGTTAGCTGAACTTCATGATTTCCTGGGTTTTGGAAATAATGACTTATTATTCCTGATTTAGTTAATCTTGTTTCACCATCACCAAAATCCCAATCAAAGTCTACAATTATTGAGGGAGAAGGAGATGTTGAGCTTCGGCCATCAAAATTTACAACATCACCAACATTAATTTCATTTACATCGGAGGAAATTTCTGCATTTGGTGTTGTCGGAGAAAGTCCGGTACAACCGGAAAGAGAGACTAACAAAATAATACAAGATACAGAAAAAGTTCCAACCTTAGTTGATGACATTAGGCGCTTGTGCACGATATGGTGTTCATAGCGATGTTGGAAAAACATACTTGAAAAATATCAATAACATATGATTTGAAAGATACGGACGGATTAGTTCATGGGGGGAGAGTGTTTCGAATAATCGTGGCTGGGGAGATTTTTGACGGCTTCAGAGTTGTTGGGTTTGATTTAGAAACCACGGGTTTTGATGTTAGAAAAGAAAGGATTGTCGAATATGCATTAATTGGCAGTGATGTAGATGGAATGGACATAAATCTGCAATCACTAGTCTACCCCGAAAAGAGAATACCTTTCGAAGCATCGAATGTTCATGGGATTAAAGATCAAGATGTGAGAGACTCAGGTAATTTCTCTGAACACATTGGCGAGATATCAAAAATAATTAATGATTCAATCGTAGTTGGACATAATATAATTAAATTTGATTGGAAGATGCTGGAGATGGAGTGTTTCAGAGCAGGAGTAGAACCCCCTAAGCCGAGAGCAATTATTGATACTTTAGTTATAGCTAGAAAATTAAAGATTCCCGGTAGGCATAAATTAGGAATATTATGTAATAAATATGGAATTGATTTGTCTAATGCGCATAGAGCGGATGCAGATGCAGGTGCAACTTTGATACTATTATGGAAGATAATGAAAGAAAATCCTAGATTTTTTAGAGGTTCTATTGATGACCTACAAGACTCTTTGACAGGAGTAAGAAGAGAAAATTTACTTGGTCCTGGTCTTGAAGATTTGGAACCTGTGCCTCAATCAAGGGGATTATTGAGAATAAATAATACTGAGATTATTGTTGCCTTTGGAAAACACAAAGGAAGAAGTTTGGATGAAATTAATAGGAACGATCCACGATACCTGAATTGGTTATTTTCACCCTCAAGCCCTATTGAAAAGACTGTTTGTGAGAAATATAAGCATTTATTCTAAGGCTAAACTTTTCTTTTTGATTCCAATAAAGGGGACCAAGGGAGAACCTCGCTCCAGTCGCCTAAATGAATTATCTTTCCTTGTGATCTCACACTTCCAAGGAATACTGGCCCTTCATAATCAGAAGAAATTAATTCCTTTATCTGAGTTAATGCTCGACCTTTGATTAGGGCTCCAAAACTTACATCTGAACTTGTTAATTCTCCATTAATGTCAACTGGTGCTTGTCGTTCAAATCTTGCAGCACCTGAAATTTCGTCGAACTTTATTATCCTGACTACCTCGTCACGGAATGTGTTCTTGTCAGAAAGGTGTCCTTTATGTCTAGATAACCACCAATCGGGGCACCATGCCTTAAATTCACAAAACCCACAAGACTCTTCACTCGGTGTTGAGTTTGGAGGGTAAATGGTTAATTTCATTTCGTTCCAAGCTAAAATTGCATCATCCAATACAAAATTTCCATCTGCAGAATATATTTTCTGATTAGATGAATACCATCCTTCAGCAGAAACTGAAGGATGATTTGGTTTGCTTTCTTTCAATAAATCTCTATAAAATAACAATTGCCTAGTTACTTTCTCGCTAAGAATAGAATTGGGTGGTTTTCCAGTTTTTAAATCTGCAACTATCCAACCTTTAGAGTTCCCATCTTCATCTAAATCATCGATTAGTAGATCCAGTCTACCAATTAATCTTCCATCATTAGAAATTAGAGACTCTTCATTAGAGATAACAATTAATTTTATTTCATTCCAATCTTTGATTGTTATTTCAGAAAATTTCTTACCCGCAAACTTTGTTTTATTTAAAAGAAGATTGAGGGCTCCGACTAAACCTTCTCTCGCCTTTCCAATTGATTGAGATTTCCAACTCGGACGACGGGGAGTATTAAGGAAAATTTCTTTTTCGATTAACCATTGTTTATCGATTGTTTTTTTCATAATCTTGGATAACCAACCAACTTCAGAATCGTCATGACCTGTAAAATCCAAATTACAAATTTCTTCCATAGAATTATGAATGACATTTCCTAATGATGCAGGCATAGATGCTTTACGAGGTAAACGCTGTCTAGATAGCCAATATTTCCTTGGACATTCTTCAAATCTATTCCATGAAGATGGAGATAATTGGTGTTGTGAAGATATTTCGACCACTATTTCGCCCCCCCTGACTATCTGATGTTACGCTCGTAGCGTCATAAGGATTAACACCACCGGCTATTACTATCTAGCAATGACGTCACAACCGGAGATACAGTTTGATTCTGAAATTGATATTACAGGAGCACTCGTAGTCAATTGTTTTCCTTCTTTAGGATTTGTTAGCAGCATCGTTGCACATTATTTAGTTGATAAATTAAATCTGAAATTAGTTGGCGGTGTAAGGCACCCTGCTTTACCTGCAGTTTGTTTAGTACAGGAAGGAATGCCTTTGCCTCCTTTGAGATTTTATGCAGGAGAGCCAATTTGTAACATGGAAGAGTGTAACAAAGTGGTTCTAATCGCTTCAGAGATTCAAGTTCCTGCAGACATGTGCCTGCCGCTATCTGGCGCGTTAATTGATTGGATTAAACAATCCAATGCTAGTGCCACGATAATGATTGATGCTTATTCGCCAGGTGTTGAAAATAAGCATACAGTTTTCGATGAAGACGATTCAGATGGATCATTATTAGGGATAGGGTCGATAGAAGAATCCCACAAAATGCTGAATGAATTAAAAATTCCACTTCTGAAACAGGGAATTATTGGAGGAATGACCGGAGTAATGATGGGAGAAAGTAGAAGAAGATCAGTGAATAGTATTGCAATGTTAGCAGAGGCATCAGGAGAGTTCGGAAATGGTACGATACCTGATTCTAGAGCTGCAGCAAGAATAATCAATTGTCTTGATAAATTACTTCCTACAATATATCTAGACTCTGAACCGTTAATGGTAGAGGCGCAAAGGATAGAAGAACAGATTAGAGAAATGATGGCTTCACAACTAAATCCAAGCGCTGAACAAGCGACTAATGAAGCTTCAAACATGTATGGTTAATTAGAAGTCCATCAGAGATTTTTGAGCGTTCTCTTCGGAAATATTTGTTACTTCTTCTGCTTCTAACATTTCATTTAACTGACTCTCATTTATCACTTCAACCCCAAGTCTATTAGCATTCTCAAGTTTTGAACCAGCAGAATCACCCGCAACTAAATAACTCAGATTCTTGGAAACAGAATTTACAATCTTACCTCCATTTGATTTTATCAATAATGCTATTTCTTTACGAGAACGTGTCAAAGTCCCAGTTATACAAAATGTATTCCCAATTAAAGAACCGTTTGACAAAGGCGTTGCTTCAGAATGAATTTCTAGATGTGATTGGAGTCTGCGCACTGTGTCCATCCTAATTGCCAAGCCATCAAGAATCTGGCTTGCTACCTTAGCTCCTATACCATCAATCTCAATTAATTGGTCAATTGCAGAATTATTTTCTACCATTTCTTCATTTCTTTTGTTGACTAAAATTAAGAGGTTTTCTATTGATGAGACTTTAGTAGCAACAGAAGTAGCTAACTCAGGACCTATCCCCGGAATACCGAGAGCCGAAAGGAACTTACTTAGCGACATTTTCTTACTAGATTCTAATTCTCTTATGACATTGGAAGCAGATTTTATACCCATTCTTTCAAGACTCGAGATTTCACTAACTTTCAATTCATAAAGATCAGGTAAAGATTTCACTAGACCTTCTGAGCATAACTGTTGGACTAATTTTTCGCCAACTCCATCAAGCTCTAGTGACCTAGCCCAATAAAGTACAGTTCTCTCTAGACGTGATGGGCAATTCATATTTATACATCGAATAAATGCACCATCATGAATTAAATTCGTTTCACATCTTGGGCAAAAAGTAGGAATAATGATTTGGGAATATTCAGGTAAATTTTCATAAAATTGTGTACCATCTGAATGGATTCTACCTTCAATATCTGCAATTGTTGCTTTACCAATGACTGCAACTATTTTTGGTATTACATCACCTCTCCGAACTAACTTTACTTTATCACCAATTGAAATTTTTAATCTATCGACTTCTCCTGAATTGTGTAAAGTTACATTTTCAACGGTTACGCCAGACACAGTGACTGGTGCGACTCTAGCAACTGGAGTCACTGTACCTGTTCGACCTACCTGCCAATCAACATCCATTAGAACGGTACTCGCCTCTTCAGGAGGGAATTTCCATGCAAGAGCCCATCGAGGGTGATGAGCTGTCATTCCAAGAGACTCTCTCTTAGATAATAAATCAAGCTTAATCACTACTCCATCTATTTCCCATTCTATTCTATCTCTTTTTTCGGTCCAATATTCTGTAATAGAAGAAATTTTTTCAGTTAATTCTTCGGTGTTATCCGAATTAACAACTGTATTTCCTGCAATTTGTATCCCATTAGATGAAAGCCATTCGTTGGAATCAGAATCATAATTAAAACTTGGAGGCATAGGGCTGTCTGGATGCTTAGAATCTAGTCCCGGAAATCTGACATCATAGGCAAGAAAAATTAAATCTTCGGGCTTGGCTTTACCTGATTCCTTTGTTTTTTGCCTGAGACATCCAGCGGCGAGATTACGAGGATTGGGAGCAACCGAAGAATATTTTTTCTGAAAAACAGATAATGGCATTATTACTTCACCTCTAATATGACAATCCCCTCTCCAATTAATGGATTCTGGAACATTAGAAATTCTTCTAGCATTGGCAGTAACGTCTTCTCCTCTTGTACCATTCCCTCTCGTTGCGGCTCTAACCAACCTACCTCTTCTGTATTCTATAGAAAGTGCTGAACCATCAAGTTTTGGCTGACAAACAAACTGTTTTCCACTAGCAGTAGTTTCAGAAACAAAATGGTGAATTTCCTTTATTGTAGTTGCCTTATCTAGGCTGCGCATAGGAAATAAGTGAGTAATTTTTTTACTACCTGGAACAGAATCTGAACCCACAATATCAAGTTGAGGGTTATGTGGATCTAATCTTTTCAACTCAGCCCATAGAGAATCGAATTCGGCATCGGAAATTTCAGATATTGCTTGATTGTAATACAGATTTGAATAGTATGAAATTTGCTTAGCAAGCCAAGAAACAAGCAACTGCTTATCCTCACCGGATGGTCGCTCACCAATCATATCTATTGAGAAGAGGGGTGCGACTTGAATATGCGTATTGAGACTTCAGAAATGTCTTGCATAAGCTGAGGAAGAATGGTGGGCCAGCCAGGATTTGAACCTGGGTCGCGCGACCCCCAGCCGCGAAGTATAGACCAAGCTAACCTACAGGCCCTGTAATTCAACGGGGGTTCTTTGGGTTCAAAGCCCTAACCTAAGTGTAAACTCAGTTTTCACGGGCAATGCTGAACGGTGCAACTTCATCGATTAAATCAATATGAGCAACAAACATTCTACGGCAGCAATATCTTTCCATGCCTAAATTGTCTAAAACAATTTGCGCATCTTCTCCATTTACTACTGCTTCTTTGTATTCTTCGTACTTGTGGCCAATAACTTTCCCACAACTCCAACAACGGACTGGTATCAACATATCTCTTCACCTCACCTATATGATTTCTGCCATTTGGCACGGGCACCACGACCCATTTGATGTTTAGGTTCTTTGCGTCTTGGATCATTTACGAGAAGACTACGATCGAATCTTAAGTATTCATTCCTCAGTTCTTCGTCCTCTCCAATAGCTCCGCCGTTCCACTGAACCAATCCTCGAGCTATAGCAGTTCTAATTGCATCTACTTGACCCATTTGACCTCCGCCTTGAACGTCTACGACGATATCTACGTCGCTTAAACGGCCCATGGCTTCAGCAATTTGTACTGGTTCCAATGCTTTACGACGTGCAAGAGCAGGTTCCATAATGTGGATAGGTTGGTTGTTAACTCGAACACGCCCCTTTCCTTTACGAATGGTAGCACGCGCGATAGCAGTCTTTCTTTTACCACTGGTTTCAACTGAAATTTTACCTTTTTTCTTAGCCATATTTACTGACCTCCCCAACGTGTCGCATCTACACCTAGTGATGATGATATTTCTCCAAGTCGAACAAACTTGACTGGTAACGGACGATCTAGAGCAGTTGTATCGCCCCATGTATGTCCCGAAGGTAATTCTTCTCCTGATAGATTGGCCGGACGACCAATCATCACTCTCAGATCCCTGACTGCATTACGGCCACTACTATTCTTCTGGTAGGGTAACATTCCTCTAACCGTTCTCTTCATTATCTGATCGGGCATTCTAGGGAAAAACGGCCCTTTGCGAGGATGATTTAATTTATACTTAAAATCATAATCTGCTAATACACGAGCTCTCGGCCCTGAAACAATAGCATTTTCGGCATTCAGAACAATTATTCTAACAGGATTGCCGGCTTTCCTAGCAGAAAGTAATTGTTTTGCAATTACACTAGCCAGTCTTCCAAGCACCTTATCAGTAGCGTCGTACACTATAGTTCCGGATTCATCCAAGGATTCTCACCCCCGATCCTTCTGGGTTTTCATTCATTAGTTCACGAATCGTAATTACACGTCCGCCTGCGTCTTCAATTTTAGAGCGGGCTCCAGAACTGACACTATATGCTGCGACGTTAGGCTTACCTGCTACTTCTCCACTTCCTAGTAATTTACCAGGAACTAGGACCATTCCTTCATTCGCTGCGTATCGCGAAAGACGGCTTAGGTTCGGTTCAGCCCAATTACTGCGACTGGTTTCCAGGCGCAATGCAACGTCTCGCCATAGTGCAGAACCTGTTGACCTGCTCTGGGCCTTTAAATCACCGATTAAGGTGATTAAAGCCGCGTTGGTCTTTCTGTTGTTCTTACTCATATAACTCCCTCGACGTTTCTTAGGTATCGCGGCCACCTGACGACCTGTTATGAATGCTACTACTCGTCAAGTGGGTAATTCGTTGCACTGCGGCTAAGGTGATTGTTTAACAAAATACAGTTAATTACAGACTTCAGATTTAAAGATTATAATGAAAACCCATCTCTTTCATCATCATCATCAATACCTGCAATCCTTGTCTGACCTTCGGAATCAACGAATGAACCTGCCTTTACTACTGAACCATAAAGTCCTGATTCAGTAGATGAGGTTCGGTTCAACATACTCTCTCCAAGTGAATTACTCAAATGATTGATTATTGACTGTAGAGCTTCTATTGCTCGGTCTCTTTGATCTGCACCTATTTCATGATCTGAATATCTTGCCTCTTCAAATATCGAGAACAATGTGTCTAAATCTTCAGGCGGAGTTATTCCACCTAACATTGTATTTACAGCGTCTTCGAACTCTCTGGTAGTTTCATACACCTTCTTCATAGCCCCTCTACTTCTGAAGAATCTAACTAATTGCTTGTAACAATCAAATATTGTTGCTATGTAATCATTAGAAGCTTTGAGAGACATTAACGAATCTGTTAGAATACCACGAATAATTTCAATTCTTCTTCTTTCATTGTAATTTCTATACATTATTGCGCTAATTAATAGAGCAAAAGAGAATACAATTCCAAGCACTGTAATAACTCTAAAAGTCCAGAAATTCGTCTCCGAAGAAGCAGCAATATCTCCGAGTGCAATTGTAGGAGTACTATTCAAGAATTCCTCTTGGAAGAATGCCGATTCTTGGAAGTGAACCAACACTCTCCATTGACCGTTCACAGCGAGTTCGTTCCCTTTAGTTTCACCGGGTACTTCTTTACCGCTGTAAACAAAGCTGAAGTTCGCTTCACCTTTTTCATTTGTGACAGAGTATTCTACATTATTAGTTACATAACCGGTCCCATTCCAGTATTGGAAAGTGAAAATGACCGTCTCGCCCTCTACAGAAACATCAAGTCTATCTCGAAGTATTGATACTTTACCAGTTACAATATCTCCATCTTGATACCCTTCTGCTCTTGCCCAATGATCTTTCAACAGAATGTCGACTTTACTTCTGACAAGTACTTCTATATCTTCATATGAACCATTCACAACTGGTGTTGTTTCTGCTTTACAGCCACCTGGTAATTCTTTTGTTGGTTCATATGCAATTCTGATTGTTCTAAATCCCTCAAGTTTCTGACCGCTTGGTTCTACTCCTTTTCTACTAGGATTATCATCAGGATCTCCGGAATACCATTCAATTTCTCCAGTTCCATCTTGAGTAATTGCAGTTGCGAAAGGTCTAGTGTTAGTCTCAGGATCTAGATAGATATTGAGGCACTTACCTCCAACGGGGTTGCCATTAACTTGAGCTAACTTAGCATCTATATGGAATGACTCTTTCAAATAAAGTACTGGGAAAACAGTACCATTCTCAAATCTAAATGTATCAATATCTGTCCGGAAAGGTCCGACTTCTTGCACAGTCATTGTTGAATTAGAGAATACTGGGAAGAATTTGGTGATACTGGAGTTTTTGTATCTATATTGGTCTCCAGTCTCATAAGAATAATAATTCACAGTTACCTTAGCTTGCCCTGCTTGAATATCGTTTAATGGACATACTATTGAGAAGAAACCGTTTGAATCAGTTACACCTCCATTACAAGCATTTACGCCCAATTCTGTTCCAACCATTTCGTATTGTACTTGAATAGGGCGGTTGGATAGATTTGTGTTCAATTCGTCAACTAATTGTCCAGTTACAGTCATTGGTTTATCGATAGGTTGCCCAGTCAATTGATCTATTTCTGAAGTATAGACAATCTGATTGTCGACAGACAGTTGTGTTCCTCCGATCAAGCTAAACCCTTGTCCATTATACTGGAATACCTTGCGATAATGATCACTATTCAAAACTTGAGCACATGGGTCCCATGCTCCTGATATCGAAAGCATTTCTTGATCTATTGGGTCACAGCCTTCATGAGGTAGATTCTCTGAAAATCTAATAATTACGTTAACTGGTCCGAAACCATCTGGAAGGAATGATTGAGAGTCATCTCTCAATAATTGAGGATCTAATAACATAGCATGATTAATCGTTCCAGCATTAGGACATAGTGTCTTGATTATTTGTCGATGAACTGTTTGTTCGAAATCAACTCCTTCAAGTATCACTAATATTTCTCCACCATTTTCATCACAACCATCTAAAAGTTCACCTTTATCTTTGATTGCAGCAGTTCTATTATCATCTGTCACCTGAGCGGTAAATTCCCAAATATCTCCGCTAGATAATCTGTTTTCAGTAGTACTTTGGAGATCTATGTATGTTCTTGAAACCACCCATAAGTCAATTCCTGAAGAGCTCCCTTGACGATAAGCATCGCCAGGATAAGTGAAGCTCAAAGAGAAATTTCCTAATTCGTGCATCTCATCTATAGTTAAATTGATTTTGAATACTCCATTAATATCGGTCACTGCTACGTCACTAGTACCATCAGCAGACCAAGTATAATTCACTGGAGCGTCTCTGACAGGCTGATATGCGTTGTCAATTACTCTAGCTTCAATAGTTGTATTTTGGCCTCGATAAAGTCTAGGTATGGTATTCAATTGGAAGTCTGTTGTACCAATAACTGATACATTCACATAAGCACCTGTGGGAGCGAGGACGGCTGATTGATTGCCTGTAAAGTAATAATTAGAGTTTGTAAAGTCAGCACGAATACCATATACTCCTGCAGGATATTGTGAATACCATGTCCAATTATAATCGAACACTGCTTCGCCGTTTATCATATCTGGAACTCTAGCGAATCCGGTCTCTTGGGAACCTGCAAATACTCCATTTTTATCGATATCAACCTGTAATGCCATGGCATCATGTGGCCACGCAGTCATTGTTCGATTCCAAACGGTTCCGAAAACTCTGAATGTTTCGCCGGTAAACATCTCAGGTACAATTTCACATCGTACCTCACTAGCAGGATCTAATGGATTGATTGGTCCGCACGGAGGTACATTGAAGTCACCTCCATTTTGCATTGCAATGAACCAGTGTGTACCATTTGAGGATATAAATGAGCGTAAATTTGCCGCCTCACCTGTAAGACCTTCAGGTGTTCCATCCCAAAGCATAGGATATTGTTTACCAAGACTTACATCACTGTATTCTAGACCCGCATTAGCTAAGGATGGGGCATGGAATAAAGCTCTCCAAGCGCCGAATGAAGCACCAGTAAATTGAGTGGAGTCATAGAAGTAAACCGGGCGAATTGAAGGAGTAATAATATCCGCTTCAACATACATTCTATGCATCGACCGTATTGCAAAAGAGTCTGTCGTATCTCCTTCTAGATATGGCCAAGGCATTTCTCCACCTAAGTCCGGTCTAGATTCTCCGATGAACATATAATCTCCAATTGGCAAACTTGTGTTTGTATATTCATACAATCCAACAACACTATGAGACTTTGAGGTATTATCCCAAACAATTTCTTCGTACGCACCGGGAACCTTTCCTGGACCGTTATCTACAGTTGAATTCCATTGTACTTGCTTCCAAACACCTTGGCTACCACTTGTTTGAACGAATGATAGTGATACCCAACCGCCTGAATCTGCTCTATATCCATAGCCATATCCATCGAATATAGTTGGATGTGTCAGGTTACCAAACGGGCCCCCATGTACTGTGAATGAAATTGGAGCATGTGATAATTTATTGTCAAATATTCCTCTGTCCCAATCTGATGCATAATGTACCTTATAATCGAGGAATAATGGTTGTTCATCGCTACGGAAGTAAGTCCAAGCAACATAATCGATTGTTGTATTTGCTCTAACTTCTGTAGGTACTGGTTGAGTAGAGGAACCATCGTGTAAGAACATTTCAGTTACTTCAGCATAGACATGATATGTTGTGTTAGAACCAACTGGTAAATCTTCCGGGAATAAGAATTGCCCTACTACGAACTTTCCGTCCTCATCTGTCAAAACGTCTACCGTTTCAACAGCAGAAGTTCCATTCCTAGTCCAAGCAATGTGTACTTGTACCGGTAAATTTTCGGCAGGTGCGAAAACTCCTTGATCTAAGTCTAACCAACTTACAGTACCGTTAAATTTGGCTGCATACAAGTTATCTAACCATAACACATCAGGTGACGTAAGAGTAATTCTAGTTGGAATCTTGTCATCTTCGTCTAAGATACCATCATTGTCGCTATCCCAATCTGACGAGCTACCATTTTCTTCTTCTAACTGATCCCAATCTGTATCGACGCGACTATCGTTGTCGTCATCTTCGTCTATTGCATCGGGTCCTGTGTTTGGATCAGCGGGATTTGCAATACCCTCTCCGCCACCAAAGTCATCATGATCCCATGGGTTAGTAGATTCACTACCATATCTAGAAGGCCAAAGCATAATCTCATCTTCGTCTTTCATTCCATCTGAATCATCGTCTAAATCAATATCATCTCTTAGACCGTCATTATCGTGATCCCATGCCGAAATAAATGGAGTTGCTGTATTAAGTTCTATCAAATTTGATCTACCATCTCCATCCCAATCGTCATCTTTCCAATTTACGATCCCATCATTATCATGATCCCAAGTCATCTGCTCTTCACCAACAAAGCAAAGCAATTCTTGATCAGAATCTAAGACGCCATTGTTATCATCATCTGGGTCTTCTCCATCTGGAATACCATCATTATCATTGTCAACATCATAATATTTCGGATTCAAAAGACCTTGTCCGAGAACTCCCTTATCGTGAACGGCTTGGAACCATCCGTCTTCATCAGGATCTGTATCTGTCCCATCATCATCATTGTCCTCACAATTTGTGCCTGTGTAGAAATTACCTGGAGGGATTGTTCCTGTATCGTCGTCAAGATCGTCATTACTGTCTACCTCAAAATAATCCCAAATACCATCTGAATCGTCATCCACATCCCAATGGTCGTAAACGCCATCAAAATCATCATCTAAATCTGCAGTATCATTAAACAAGCATTGTGGCTCCATATTTCCGGTAACAGGTGCGCCGCAGTCATCATCTGGATCAACGTCATTATTGAGTAAATCCGCTCTTTCATCAGGGAAGAAGTTGGCATTTGAATCTGCAGTCCATTGGAATAATCCATTTGATAATCCTATATAGGCAATCCAAAGATCACGATTATCTTTCATTTGATTATATGTAACCGCTGCAGTTGGGCTTACCCCACTCTGTGGGTCGAATGTGAAATGGAAGCAATTTTTATTGCAAGTCCATTGGCCTTGTGAATTACTTCCATTGTAAGCACCATCACTGTAATCAGAATCTGCTCTCGTACTGTAAGGATATGTATATTCTAATTGGTTAACTCTAGTTGGTGTAACCAAAGGAGCCCCAAAATACCATGCATAATTAATTCCACAATGATGATCTATCGCTTGGGGGACTGGTGGACTATTGAACGAAGGAACATAGATCGAGAGTAATGTTGCTCCACAGGTGTTATCATCGAAGCTTCCTCCCATCTTAATATCGTTAACGTCTAGTAATCCATCATTGCCTTCGTCTTGATCCCACCAATCTGGTAATCCGTCACCATCTTGGTCTACGTCTATTCCATTAATCAAAGAATCTCCATCAATATCAATATCAAAGTGATTACCTCCATTATAAGGGCTCCATTTTTGAATCACGTACCAATACATCTCAGGTATCTGTCCACTAACTTCAGGATTTGTTTCGTCGAATCCATTATAATCCAAAACGAAACCATTGTCTGGAGTAAATGGGTTGAACATCCATGTTTGATTCCAATACATCTCGTAAACTATTGCAAACGCGTATAATTGGTCATCAGAAGAACCGTCTAGTAAATCTCCATCGCTAGTAGGATAGCTGTTGTCAAACGGATCTGTCGCATCTAAGTCTTGGATACCACAGTTTCCATCATCAGGATCATAAAAGTCAGAAATACCATCATTATCATCATCCCAATCTTCGTCATTAGGTAATCCGTCCCCGTCTACATCTGTATCAATATCGTTCGGGCCGTCGTCACGATATTTTGAACCGTTTAATAAATGTAAATCATTATCGTCATCGAGGTCGCAGTTATCATCTATATCTAACCAATCGTATATCCCATCATTATCGTCATCAATATCGTCCCAATTATTTATTCCGTCTTGGTCCCAATCGTTGAATCCAGTGTATGATTTACGCATCAAATAGCAATTGTCATCCGGATTAGAGGGATTTGGATTAGTAAGGCTAGGGCAATCCCAAGTATCAACAGTGCTTTGAGGGACTGTTGGGAATATATCTTCTTCATTGATAGTTCCATCGTTATCTAAGTCCCACGGTAAATCATTTGAATCCGTTAGAGTTCCACCGACTGTGTTATCCGGGATTGGGACACCACCTAAATCAGTGTCCAACCAGTCCCAAATCAAATCATAATCTTGATCAATTACTCTGTAACGATCATCATCTAAGTCTCTATCATAATCGATTTCACAATCTACTCCCGGAGTCATTATACTACCGTCATAGAATGGCTGATTAGGTATTGGATAATCACCTGATGCATCTAAATTTGTGTCTGTTTGAAGACAGGTATCAGGAATCCCATCATTATCATCGTCAACATCATACATATCTGCTAACCCATCATTGTCATCATCGGTATCTGAAGAATCCGGGGAGCCATCATTGTCATTATCGGGATCAAGGAAATTTGGTATACCATCGCCATCTAAATCACCATCATAGATATTTGAAAATGATTGGACTTTAGGGTGCCAAGCCTTTTCCCGGTCCACAAAATCAATACCTCCAACGTAATCTCCATAATAATCGTCACCAGTGTATGAAGCCTGTAAAACTGAAATATTACCGAAGGTTGTCTGTGATAATGCAATGTTCTGGTATGAAATATCGCCCGTGCTATTAATTTGCTCACAGTGAGTGTAGACCGCATCACAAGGGAATGTAGATGCACCACCTGCTGGTGAGAATGGAGAACTTGAAAATTCACCTTTTGTACCTACTACAGAATGGTCTTCTCCAGCAAAGTTATCCTGATTCACCCATACGATTATATCGCCTGCCTCAATAGTGATATTCTCTGGAGTAATGGTTCCAGCATTTGCTAACACAACAAAATGTAATGTTGGACCAGAATCCCATTCCACCCAATCATTCCAAAGATTATTTTCTGTGATATTTGAGGTTATCTCAGAGTTCCAAGGGTGTGCATCCCATAGGTCAGGTACTGAATCGCCATCGTCATCTAAATCGAAATAATCTTGAATACCGTCGCTATCAAAATCACAAGGCCATGTAAACTGATCTATACGGCCATCGTTATCATCGTCTTCATCATAAGATCCTTTTCCATTACCATCAATATCTTCATCAGTAACTCCATCATTATCATGATCTAACAGATTCTGATCTATCCGATAGCCAGTACCTACAACTGTTTGAGTCCAAGGATGGATCGCTGTTGGGATTACATAACGGTCTTCTGTGTTATTCTTTGGATCGGCACCCTGTGACCAGTCAATAGGGCCTTCTAGTAATCCATCATTATCATCGTCCCAATCAAATTCATCCTGAATTCCATCGTTATCATGGTCAAAAGGATCTGTACCGTAACAACCATCGAACCTTTCAATTAAGTCAGAGATGCCGTCATTATCGTCATCTAAATCGTTCAAATCGGAGATTCCATCATTGTCGTGATCTTCAGTATCTGTTTCTTCTAGCAAGAACCCATAGCTTGGATCAATGGCTAAAGCGGCTGGATCGGAGATCTTTCCGTACATGGAAAGAGGGTCATGATACATTGGGTCGCTGAATGCAGGGTGAGAGAATGGATTTTCGGCGCTTGGTTGCATTTCACTATTTTCAGACATAGGCCCATCTGCAACATCTATTTGTTGAAATGCTGTCCTCTTAATCACGGGCCCCCACTCAGATTCTTCTTCTGAATATGGTTCGAAATCTTGGAAGGAATACATCTGAGTACTGAATAACATTATGAAAACCATTACTCCTGCAACAATACTTTTTTTCGAGCCTTCTAGGCTAACATTTTCTTGTAACTTTCCTTTCATCGCGACCACCGAAGTATGTTTCCTAAATGTAATCCATTTATCAACGCACACCCTAAGTTGAGAGTGAATGTATCAAGGAGACGTTTTAGTATCAAAGTACAACATTACCTTGGATTAAAATGGAGGATCAAATTCGGAAGCCTCGATGGTGTCTTTACGAACTGTTATGAATTCAAAAATTCATCGTGCTACTGTAACTGAAGCAGATATAAATTATATTGGTTCTATTACTATAGATGAAGAGTTGGTTGAAGCTGCAAATATTTCAGAATGGGAAAAAATAGAGGTTCTAAATATAACTAATGGGTCAAGGCTAGAAACGTATGTAATTTTAGGTGAAAGAGGAAGTGGTGAAATTTGTATAAATGGTGCTGCTGCACATCTTGTAAACCCCGGAGACTTGGTAATTTTAGTGACTTATAAGGCCATTGAAGAAGAAAAAATTAATCAGCATTTACCTACTATAGTTCATGTAAATGGAAGGAATGAAATCATCGATATTGACTGATTATGCACGGTGATAAGGTAATCCTTTGATTATTGTACAAGCGCGGTATAATTGCTCTAAAAGAACTACTGCGGCTAACTCATGTGGAAGCGTAATTTTTCCTAAAGAAAGTGCCTTAAGACCCTCCCCATACGATCCGAATCCTCCTGGTGGGCCTACAACTAAATGTACAGAGCTGGTTGATATTCTCCACTCTTTCATTTTTTCAGAATACCCTATACTATCAAGATCCTCTCCTTTTTCTTGTAAAAGAATCACTTTATCGTTGCCTGCTTTCTTGATTACATCATCCAAATAAGAGCCTGGGTCAGTTTTATTTCTATGTTCAACTATTTGCACGCCATCAGAAGTTAATCTATTTGCATAATCGGAAATTGCGGACCTAAATGATGAATCTTTGGCCTTACCATGTAGATGAACAAATACACGCCCCATGACTCTCGCATAGATAAGTGCCCTTTCATTATTCGCAAAGCATCAAGAAAGAGAACCTTGACGCAGGGGCGATAATTGTGAGTTGGTGGCCGTTCAAAAAGAAAGAAAAAAAGGTTCATGACAATCTACATATCAAAGGTACTAAATTTTGGTTGCAAGATTTAAGAGAATTATGTGAAATCAACTTTGATAATTATGCCGAAGGGCAAAGACTGATTCGACAAATGCAAGTAGAATGGACAGATTCGCACGAAAAAGGCGATGTCTCAAATGAGTTATTGGCAGGATTAGACCGAAGATGTTTCAGACTTTTAAGGGCCGATGCTGATGAATGGTTGAAGTGGTTAGATGACGAAGATTTTTGGGCGCCGGGCTGGGGCATAGAATCAACAGAGTGATTGTTGTGTGGAGTTGGATCTTATTATTATCGATACTAGGAGTAACTGTTTTTTGGTATAGTAGAAAACAGCCCTTTCCCGAAATAAGTGGTTTTTTTGCTGCAATTTTGTTAATTACTGCTGCGATTTTGTGGATGGCGACAGGAGCTCCAAGGGGCGGAGGAAATGAATTAGCCCCTGCTTATATATCGACGTTTATTGGCGGTTGTGCAGTAATATATGGAGTAATTAAGATGTCAGTTAGCGACGATGATGTCATCGTTGCCCCGTTCGGAGGAATACTATTTTGCATAGGATCAATAACTCTTCTAACTGAAAGATGGGGCGAGGCTGGACAAATGGAACAAATAGGCTCGTTTATCTTAGCTTCAATACTAGTGGCTTTAGAAATTTATCTTGTATTTAGGGGATTAATAATCGGCGTTCAAGGAATTTCATGGTCGAAATCAGGATTGAGGCAAATCAGCCGAGGTTTAATTCATGGAGATAACGGCGCTATTGCCCATTTTGAAAAGTCATGGGATATGGATAAACAGTGGATTAATGCCATGAGTCATTCTGCATTAGCGCTTATTTACGAAAAAGAAAATGATGAGAAATCTAGATCTGTACACATAGTGGAATTAGAGAAAATTGGTGGCTGGGAAGCTGTAGATAAATCATGGATTGAAACCATAAAAAAACATTTAGATTTGAATTAATTCTAGAACAATTGTTCTTAATCATTAACCCTTCCGGGATACAATATGGTTCGGATAACTAAGGTTCATACTGGTGGTGGTGACGGTGGAGAAACCTCTCTTGTAGATGGTTCTCGTGTAGGGAAGGAACACCCTAGAGTTGCCATTTATGGCACAATTGATGAGGCTAACTCTGCAATAGGTATAGTTCGTGCGGAGATGAATAGGACTGATGTTATTGGTATTCCTAACAAACGTCTTATTGAGGCTGATCAAATGCTTGGTATAATTCAACAAGAATTATTCGATGTTGGTGCTGAATGTGCTTGTCCGCCAGGAGGAGTTCCAGAGCAGATGACGATAATTGGGAAAGATGCTGGTGAACGATTGGTAAACGAGATGGATTACATGTTGGAAAATTTAGAACCCCTGTCATCATTCGTACTCCCGACAGGAAACCCGATAGTAGCGCATTTACACATGGCTCGAACTATTGTCCGAAGGGCTGAGAGAGATGCTTGTACTCTTCGTGAGGAAGTTAGACATGAGGTTATTAGCTACTTAAATAGACTATCAGATCACTGTTTCGTTCTCTCTCGCTGGCTTACCGGAGAAGAGGGTGAAACTCTTTGGACTCCACTCGGAAAAAGATAGGGTGAATAATTGAGTATCGAATCAGTTGGGTTCGAAGGAGCATTGATTAGTTTATCACTAATAGTCGCTATTGGTGCTCAAAATGCATTCGTAATACGGCAAGGATTATCTGATAGGCATGTTTTCTTAGTCTGTACAATTTGTGCTTTTTCAGATGCTACATTGATTAGCCTAGGTGTCTTTGGATTTGGAGAGATTATATCGAATTCTGAAAATTTATCTGGACTAATAAAATGGTTTGCTATCTCTTTTTTGGTGGTTTATTCAATGTTGAGATTCAAGGCGGCTTATGTGGGGAATATTTTGGATATTGGTGACGAAGAGGTTATTGTGAGTGCCAAGAAAACTGCAATTATTACTCTGGGTTTCACTTGGCTAAATCCCCATGTTTACCTAGATACTACTGTATTGCTAGGTACTGCTTCATTACAGTTCCAAGGTGATGAAAAAATTGCATTCGCTATCGGAGCGATGGCTTCTTCGTTTCTATTTTTTTACAGCCTTGGTTTTGGTGCCCGACGTTTAGCACCGTTTTTGAAAACTGAGAAGGCATGGAAAATCATTGATTTGTTAATAGGCGTAGTTATGCTATGGATTGCTTGGAGCATTTACACGAATTAAATTGTATTAAGAAAATCCTTTGCAGAACCTAATAGATTGATTTCTTGATCAAAAGTTAATTGTTCGGATGCTTCATCGAAATTCACCCACATATAATTAGTATGTTCATGAGAAAGTTTGACATTTAGTTCGTCAGTATTGGCTAAATACCAAAAAACCTGTTTTGTAACAGGAGTGCCTTTTGAAAAAAAACTATATTCTGTTTTTGACATCCATCCATCAATTATAGAAACTTCCGAGATACCTGTTTCCTCTAATAATTCTCTTTTGGCTGTAGCGAAATGATCGCTGTCTCCTTCCTCGATATGCCCTTTAGGAAAACTCCAATGCCCCTGAGGATATTGTAGCAAAAGTATGCTATCATAATTAATCAGAATGAATCCGCATGATGTTTCCATAACTTGTGGGAGAGGTTATCGATATTGAATTATACCAAAGGGGCTGTAGAGACAAATAATAGAATGGGGTTATGTCATGGATATGTATACGAAGGCATTGAACCTAGATATTGAGAAAATAATTACTGATAGCGACTTAGATGGGGTGGTCACTGCTGCAATTTTGAAAAGATGGTGGCCGGATGCAGAAGTCATTTTCGGCCACCCAGGTAATTTGCGCGCAGGAACGATGGATGAAATTATAGATAGGAAAACCGCAATTTGTGATTTGCCAAGACATCCTAATTGTGGGCTGAGTATTGACCACCATAAGTCAAATGAACCCCGTGAAAGTACAATTGGAAATTGTATAATCTTATGGGAGCCGACACCTAGTGCAGCTAGAATTGCATATAACCTTCTAAAAAATAAAATTGATTTGAGTGATTTATCCGAAACCATGATCTGGGTAGATAAATTAGATGGGGGTTCCATTTCAATTGATGAATTCAAAGGCGATAATCCTGTACTTTGGCTAGGGAGAGTAATTGGAGAGAGTGAAGAAAATACCACAAAAATACTCGACAATATTCAAAATCGTGTATCTATTGAAGAAATTTTAGAACTACCAGATATAAAATTGGAGCTTAGAGAAAGGATGGCTAAACAAGAATATCTAAATCGAACAATTAGAGAAAACCTTTCGATCATTGATAGATTAGCAATTGCAAGGTTAGAAAATTTAAAAATTAGATCTAATGGCTATCTTGTGACAGCGATAGCTGGAGATGAATGTGATGCTTGCGTGGTCATACATGGAGATACTGGGGTAAATTTTGACGATGGTGATAATTATCCTGTGTCTGCTTCATTTTATACTAATTCTTTTATTCATAAGACCGGAGGGATATTTGATTTAACAAAATTAGCTACTAATTTCGATAAAAACGGTGGCGGACATACTAATGCTTGTGGTTGTAGAATAAAGCCGATTGATGAAAAAATAGTTACTGATCGAGAAGTTACGAATAGAGATATTGATTCTAACATTAACGAATGGTTAGATATTTGGTCTCAGAGATAAGTAAACAAGTACAAGAAACCCAGAAAAGCATGTATAATGATTAAATATGTCATTAGATCACTCACTCTACCATGAAGATTACTAATTTTCCCATAGGATTTCTTATTCTTCTTATTTCTCTTAGCTTTCATACCAAGTTGTCTCAAATAAATCATCAAGAAAAGTCCTATTATACCGGCCCAACCATGAAAGTGATCTGGTACTAAGTCAGAAAAAGTAACTTCTCCATTATTAATCTGAAAATATATTATCTTTGAAATAAAGGCTAAACAAATTACAAATATTACATAAAGGAAAAGTCTATTGCCTAATTTTTCATGTCTTGAGACGGCCTCATTTAGTATTTCATGGGATAATTTCGCCCTCTCTTGGCGCCATTTTCTTTGATTGAAAAATTCTCTAATAATTGCCAAAGCAGCAAGAGGATGGAGCAGGATTACTATCGTGGCCAGAGCCTCCATGGAGACTGCTGAATCGTAACATATCTTGAGTTCTCGCTTTTTCTGTCTTGCATAAGAAGGCGGTGCGTTCATGTAGGAGGGGCATTGGGGCGATTTATCGGAGTGTCTTCATTGGAGCAGTATCTATTAGATTGTATTTCAGACCTGCAAAGAGCAGGCGATGATGCAGGTCGTCGAAAGAGGGCCATAAATAAATCTGATACATGGGATTTACTAAATAAAAACTGGAAGGCTTTGGCGGTTCTAGCAGCAGAAAAAACCGCCCCTAAAACTGTCGATAAAGATGAAATGGGAGATAAACAAAATAATCCTGTCAATCGTGGCCATAGGAATCGAATTGGAAGAAGAGGCGGTAGACAAAGTAGAATGGGGTTAGAAGATCATCTGCCAACGCCACAACAAGTTATAACTTCAGAAGATTCTGCTGCATTCAAATTATCAGTTTTAATCGCTCAAAAACATAAAATGTCAACATGGGAGAATTCTTTTGATGAACAAATGGATCTTTTGAGATTAGAATGTAGCCAAGGAATTCATCCCGTCTGGAGTAGATTGGCGAGAGAGGCCCCAATATTCGCTGAATTTGAAAGATTCGACATTATAGAAGAAGAAATGAAAACCTTTGATTCAAAAGAATGGATTAAGGCGGCGAATCTAAATCCAAATGATATTGTCAGTCTTAGAAAATGGTTGAATATGGAGGTCCCATTTAATTTGTCTTCTACACAAGCCCTTTCTTTGGAAAAAATTCGTAAAGACCTTGCTGGTAGACCAAGGCCTATGACTTGGCCACAGATAATGAAAGGAAAATTAAGAAATTTAGAAAATGAAGGGGCGTTGCTAGAATCTATTCTACTATTATCTGCAGATTCTAATGATGCACTCGATGTCCTTGAAAAAATAAAAAATATATCACATATGAAGGCGGTTGTTTCAAAACAAAAAAAACTGTTTTTAATAAACTCTGGAGATAATGGTGTAATTATTGATTGTATTAATCAAAAAGGAAAAGATGAATTATCCAACGCAATTAGAATCGAGGCATGGAAAAAAATAGAATTAATTGACGGTGAACTATCTTTAGACTCATTACTAAGAGGGAAGGAGATTCTAGAGAATGCAAATGAAAATATACCCTCGATTTTACTATGGAAAATTAGTAAAAATTTATTCCAAAAAGAAGAATATTTTGAATCTATTAGGATGATTGAAAAATTATCTATAAACAATGAGGAGGAGTTAATATTTGCGATAGAGGTTATCTCGAAAACCCCCTCTGAAAAGTTAGAAGAAACTATTCTAAAATCTCTAAAGAGTACTGGAGAAGAGTGTTTGGTATTTGCTATGAGGTGTGTAGACGCTCCTCCTAAAATTCAATTAGAGGCTTCAAAAATTCTTTCTAATAATGATTCAATTAGATATACGGATGATATCTTATCTGTATTGACTCGAACAGCAGATATCGAAAATCTAGCTAATAAAATGAATAGTGATAAAACGCTAGGACTTGTTTATCCTTTTAGAGCACTGATGGTATGGCATCTAATGCCAGCAGATACAGGTATAAAAAATACTGAACAACTCATTAGTTTAAGGAAACAGGCTCTGATTTCGCTAGAAGAATCTGAGAAAGATGATGTTTTATCTGATGTTTCAATCTCTTTAATTTCTTTATTGGGAGGGGTTTCTTCTAATATTGATTCAATTCATAAAATTCTAGATAAGGGGGCAATAATTGTATTGAATCAGGTCAGAAAGGCGCTTTCATCGGATGGATCGGGGGTCGTTAAAAATTCTTTAATTGCCTCATTGGATGAATCACTTGAAGATATCAAATTATCTACTTTAGATCGAAGATTGTTTGATGCTTTAATTGATTCTTTATATCTTAATTCATCTGCAATGCAGTTACAATCCGGGAATATTGAGAAAGAAGAAAATGCATTATCAACCTTGGAAAGACTCGCTGCAAAAGAAAATAACACTGTTAGGACCATTAGGGCTCTGACGAACCTAGTTAAAGAGCATAGTATAGGGATTGAGTCTTTAGAGAAGTGGTATCGAATTCATGATAAAGAGTCTTCAGAATATCAAATAATTCGTGCTGCAATACAGAAAGAAAATGGGAATAGATTGAATGCTGCCAGAGCATACAAAGAGGGTGCTCTAAAGATCAAAGATAATTATGAGGAGTCTTCTTTGATTCTCAGAAAAGCAATGATTGAATATGCACATTCTGGGACATGGAAAGAAGCCGTCGAACTATTAGATCAAAAACCTGAATTGGAAACATTGTTGACACAAAGATTTCAACTATATTTGAGGACTTGTGCTGACAATAATGCAGGTAAAACGGATATTGCGACTAAGAGGCTGATACGATTTGTTAGCGACCAAGAAAAAGGAAGTAAAGAAGAATTTGATAGCGACTATAATAGAAGAAGGAAAGAAGCATTAGAATTGATTCAAAGATATCCTGATGAGCATAATTTACCCGATAAGAATTTCAAAGGAAGAGTAAAGGCGGCTTTGCTGACTTTAGAAAAATCTGGTGGCTCGAGGGAGTCGGATTTGGAAAGACGTTTCCAACTTGAATTACATGAAATGAAAGATATCTTTGAATTGACATTATTGGGAGAGCAAATTGCTGAACAAAATCCACTTAGAGGTATTAGAAGGTTCGAAGAGGCTATAGAAACCGGCTATTTCAAAGGAAGGCAGGTTGAACAATTAAGAAACACTCAAAGAGCGGTTTTTGTAAGTCAAAGAACTAATATCCCAATCAAAGATAGAAGAACTCTGAAAAACCTTGGTTTGAAACCTCTGATATTAGTTGATACAAACGTACTAATTCATGCACTAAAGGATGATTTATTACAAGAAATTTCTAATGATGATTTCGGGTCCTTTGATTGGTCTGTCGAAAGATCATTCCATATGATGCTCAGGCGACAGGAGGGAAAGGAAACTTTCCTTTCTATCCCTCCGGCGGCATTATCGGAATTTAATAACAGAGTAAAAAATCCTGATGCTGTTCTAGCACTATTCAATGACACCTATATCGATAGGAAACAATGGAAAAAGAAAGTTACACCCGACTTCTTGAAGGAAAAAGTTAAGCAAATATGTAAGTCATTTAGCACATGGCCACAAGAAGATTATTCCAATAAATTATCAAAGATTGAGTTAGAAGAATTCTTATTAAAACATGAAAATATTTTCGAATTAGTTGATCAACAAAAACGTAAACGAACGGAAGATATCCCAGTACGTACAGAATTAAATGGAAAGGAAATATATCCAGAAGGTGGCGATATGGAAATTATGCGGGATGCAGCTTCACTTGCATCCTTACCGTTACAAGAGATTGGCAATATCTTAGTAGCTACTAGAGATTCAGACTTCAGACTTGTATCAAGAGCTTTGGAAGAAGAATATGGATTCGGAGTAGTTTCTGATGCCCAACAATTAAACTCTAGAATTTAGTTAATTAGTTTACATGTGAGAGATTATTGCTTCTCCGAAATCTGAACAGCTGAGTAATGTCGCATCATCCATCAATCTTTCAAAATCGTAAGTTACTGTTTTGGCAGAAATTGCGCCTTCCATGCCTTTAACAATCAAATCCGCTGCTTCGTTCCACCCCATATGACGAAGCATCATCTCTGCTGAAAGTATCAAAGAGCCGGGGTTGACCTTGTTTTGGCCAGTATATTTTGGCGCGGTACCATGAGTAGCCTCAAAAATAGATATTCCAGTATCATAATTGATATTGGCCCCAGGAGCGATACCGATTCCTCCTACTTGAGCTGCCAAAGCATCTGAAATATAATCGCCGTTAAGATTCATTGTTGTTAACACACCATATTCTTTCGGCCTTGTAAGGACTTGCTGCAACATAGCATCAGCAATTACATCTTTAATAATAATTTGATTATTTGTTTTGGGATTATTCATAGTACACCAAGGCCCACCATCTAACTCCGTTGCACCAAACTCATCCTTAGCCAACTGATATCCCCAGTCTCTAAACCCACCTTCTGTAAACTTCATTATGTTTCCTTTGTGGACAATTGTTACACTTGATTTATCATTGTCTATAGCATAATTAATTGCTGATCTGACTATCCTAGATGTACCCTCACTACTAATAGGTTTGATTCCTATCCCACTAGTTTCTGGGAATCTAATTTTTGATACACCCATTTCATTTTGAAGGAAATCAATCACTTTCTTTACTTCGGAGCTGCCTGCTTCCCATTCAATCCCTGCATAAACGTCTTCACTATTTTCACGGAAAATTATCATATTAACATGTTCTGGATTCCTGACTGGGCTGGGTGTTCCTTCGTACCATCTAACTGGACGGACACAAGCAAACAGATCGAGTTTTTGACGAAGCGCAACATTGAGACTTCTGATGCCTCCACCGACGGGGGTGGTCAGAGGGCCTTTGATAGAAACTAAACCTGTTCTCATAGCTTCAAGAGTTTCTTCGGGCAACCACTCTCCTGTTTTATCGAATGCTTTTTGCCCTGCAAGAACTTCATTCCAATGGATTTTTCGTTCTTCCGAATATGCCATTTTAACTGCAGCATCAACTACATTAATCATTACTGGAGTGATGTCGATGCCTATTCCGTCTCCTTCAATATAGTGCACTAAAGGCTCCTCAGGGACTATTAAGTTACCATTTTTTATTGAAATTGCTGTTCCCTCGGACATTGTTCTCAGAGATGCCACTTACCACTCATTCATGAAGCCGACCCCTCTGGCTTAAGGAGAAGTGATTCGGATGAAAGGGGTAGTTAGGTGGATAACTGGTGAAGAAATAGAAGGTGAAACAGATAATGGAAAAATTACTCAATTCCATAGCGATACGGCAGCGAGTCCTATGCAAATTGTTCTTCAAGCACATGGTGCGTGTTCATTGATTGATGTAATAGATGGGCTAAAACATAGAATGAAAGATGTAAGAGCCATGTGGATTGAGTTAGAATCTGAAAGATCTTCTGAACGACCAAAAGTATTCACTTCTGTAAATATGAAATATGTAGTTGAGGGTGATGTTCCAGAAAAACTGTTGAGAAGATTGATACATCAAAGTCATGAAAAATATTGTTCCGTTGGTGTGATGATAACAAGGTCGGGAACTAAACTTGACTGGAGTCTAGATTTAAGGCCATAATCTTTAAAATTTACAAAATTTATGTGTAAGTCGTTCAATCAATTAAGTAGTAAAAACTATCAAAATAAAGAGTGCCTTTTGTAAAGCATTAAACACCCTCTATTCCGAAGAGAAAATCCCTTACGCCGGGAACACCATATCAAGACTATCAAAAATAGGAGTGTGAAGCTATGCAGACTAATGTAAAAAATAAATCGAAAACAACTCAAAACCATGAAAATAATGAAAATGGGATGATAGTTGAAAGACGATTTACTACTGCTGGAGAAGATCCTTTTGATTTATTCTCTTGGATTTCAATGGATGTAGAAATAAGAAATCCAGACGGGACTATGGCTGACTCAATCGATGGTGTTCAATTCCCCTCTGGCTTCGAGGGAGTTCCTGGAAAAATTGCTGCTCAAAAATATCTGAGAAAAGCGGGGGTGCCTACCTATCTGCGCAAGGTGGCGGAAGAAGGCATTCCCGTTTGGCTCCAGAGAAGTGAGCCTGATCATGAAAAACTCCAGACTTTAGACCCAAAAGATAGGTTTGCTGGAGAAATTCACGGGAGAAATCTGTTCCGTAGATTGGCGGGAACTTGGACCTATTGGGGATATAAGTATGGATATTTCGCTAGTGAAGCAGACGCTCGGGCATACTTTGATGAAATGTGCTATCTAATTGCCAGTCAACGTTCTGCACCTAATAGCCCTCAATGGTTCAATACGGGTTTGCATTGGGCTTACGGGATAGAAGGCCCTGCACAAGGGCATCATTATGTCGATCCTGCAACAGGAGAATTGTGCCTGTCTGAGAATTCATATGAACATCCGCAGCCTCATGCTTGTTTTATCCAGTCAGTTAGTGATTCATTAGTTGGAGGAACAAGTTCGATAATGGGGTTGTGGAATCGTGAAGCACTGCTATTTAAATTTGGATCAGGTACAGGTTCTAATTTCTCTAACATTAGAGGTGCGGGGGAGCCTCTGTCAGGAGGAGGTAGTTCTTCGGGTCTACTATCATTTCTGAAAATCGGAGATAGGGCTGCTGGAGCGATAAAATCAGGAGGCACTACCCGCCGTGCTGCTAAGATGGTAACATTGGATTTAGATCACCCAGACATTGAAGAATATATCGATTGGAAATCAAGTGAAGAGGAAAAAGTCTCTGCACTAGTTATTGGTTCCAATATTCTACAAAAACATGCTAATTCTTTAATGAAAGCAATTTGGGAGCATGAAGATGATAAAACAAGGCTCGAACCTACACAAAATCCTGACTTAAGAAAATCTATTGTTAGGGCAATAAAGGATAATGTCCCTCAACCGCATATTCAGCGAATTTTAGATCTTGCGACCCAAGGATGGAAAGGAGTTGATTTCGAATGCTTCGATACTGATTGGCAGGGAGAAGCATACATGTCCGTTTCAGGACAAAATAGTAACAACTCTGTGAGAATACCAAATTCATTCATGGATGCTGTGAAGAATGGTGAAAATTGGAATCTAGTTTGGAGAACGGAAAAAGATAAAGCGGCTGAAGAAGGTCGTGAACCAGAAGCTTGTAAAGTATTAGACGCTAGAGAATTATGGGATAAAATAGCATATACTGCTTGGGCCTGTGCAGATCCAGGGGTACAGTTTGACACCACTATCAACGAATGGCATACTTGCCCAGAAGGGGGACGAATCAATGGATCTAATCCTTGTTCAGAGTATATGTTCCTTGATGATACCGCTTGTAATTTGGCCAGTATAAATCTACTTCATTATTATGATTTAGATAACCAAACCTTCCAGATTGAAGATTTTAAACATAGTGTGAGGCTTTGGACTGCCACACTCGAAATCAGTGTTTTGATGGCTCAGTTCCCATCTGCGGAAATTGCACAAAAATCGTATGATTATCGTACATTAGGCCTTGGCTACTGCAACATAGGCTCCCTATTGATGCACATGGGGATACCATATGATGATGAGAGAGCTTATGCCATCTGTGGTGCTCTTACCGCAATAATGTGCGGAGAATCTTATGCTACGAGTGCAGAAATTGCTTCGATACTAGGCCCCTACCCCGATTATGAAAGAAATTCTGAACATATGTTGAGAGTGATGAGAAATCACCGAAGAGCAGCATATGACGCCCCGGAAGAAGAATATGAGGGGTTGACAATATTGCCTCGGGGAATAAATTCTAAGAAATGTCCGCAAGATTTGTTGTTGGCTGCAAGAGATGCATGGGATCGTGCGTTAAGAGATGGTGAAGAACATGGATATAGAAATGCACAAACCACAGTAATTGCACCTACCGGAACAATCGGGTTAGTTATGGGCTGTGACACTACTGGAGTGGAACCACAGTTTTCTTTGGTTCAATACAAAACACTAGCAGGAGGCGGTTCTCTAAGAATCATCAATAAAGGTGTTACAATGGCCTTACGAAGGTTGGGTTATTCAGATAAGCAAACAAAGACAATTGAAGAGTTCGTTATGGGTACCAAGAGTTTGAATGGGTGCCCACATCTATCTTACGACGCTCTAGAAGCTTTAGGGTTTACATCCGCACAAATCAAAAATATTGAAAAGAAATTACCAGATGTATTTGATATTAGATCTGCTTTCTCTCCAAGTATTCTAGGTAAGGAAATGTGTGTAGGTTCGTTAGGAATGACTGAAGAACAATATAATGACGATTTCTTTGACGTTTTGGGGCACTTAGGTCTAGATTCTTCGCAAATCAATTCTGCGAATGATTACGTATTAGGCAGAGGAACAATCGAAGGCGCGCCTGGATTAAAGGATGAACATTTACCTGTTTTCGATTGTGCAACACCTGGTGGAAAATATGGTGTTCGTTCTATTGATTGGCCTGCACACGTACACATGATGGCTGCAGCTCAGCCTTTCATATCTGGAGCTATCTCAAAGACCATCAATATGCCATCTAATTCAACAGTGTCTGAGATTAAAGATGCATATGATCTAAGTTTCTCAACTATGATAAAAGCATGTGCCGTATACAGAGATTGTTCTAAACTTTCTCAACCGTTAATGAACCAATTAGTTGATTCCAGTGCTTTGGAGGAAGATGATGATGAGGAAACAATAGTTGTTCAAAAAATGGTTGAGCAAGTCGTAGAAGTTCTGCCGATCCCTTCACCTAAGGCTCAGCCACTCGCAGAAGCAATGGTGCACGACTATATCGCAACAAGGAGGCCTTTACCCGATAGCTGTCAAGGTGGAAGGATGAAGGCGCGTGTAGGAGGACACACCGTATATCTAAACCATAGTTCGTATGAAGATGGGAGATTAGGAGAGATTATGCTAACTACCTCAAAAGAAGGGGCTGCTTGGAGATCTATGCTAAACCAATTTGCAATTGCTGTATCTCTAGGGCTTCAACATGGCGTTCCTTTAGAGGCGTTTGTTAACTCCTTTACTTTCCAGAAGTTTGAGCCAAGTGGAATGGTCATGGGAGGGAGTGGGCGTGTCAAAATGTCGTCAAGTATTGTGGATTATATATTTAGAGAATTGGCAATAGAATATCTTGAAAGGCATGATCTATCTCATGTTTCACAAGAAGATTTAGACCCTTATTCAATAAGTAGGCCAGAAATTACAGAAGAAGGAATTGTCAGAAATAAAGGAGAGGTTAGAGAAGTACAGCAAACTTTGGGCGCATTTAACAATATAGAAGATTCTGAGTCTAAAGTTAGAAGGTTAGCAAGAGAAAATGGTTTCACAGGAGATATTTGTACCGATTGTGGAAGCAGCCAAATGGTAAGAAATGGGACTTGTTTGAAATGTAATGCATGCGGCTCCACTACTGGATGTTCTTGATTATATTAGCCAATTCACTATTTCGTAAAGAGATGCGATTTACTAAATCTATGTATGAATCTCTGTCTAACTCGAATATCTTAGATGAAATTTTAATAAATGAAGGTTGATTTTTTTTACCTATTTCAACCAACATCCCTGATAATTGCGACCTTGATTCCGAATTACACCGTGTCCATAACATTGGAACCAAGTCATCAGAATCATTAGAATCTAAAGATAGATAATGTCTCAATCCTGATTCAATTAATCTTTGGATCATTCGAGAATCTTGTTTCTTAGAAATTTCTTTTGTAAATCGGATAAAAACTGACCTCTCTAAACGAGCTAAATTACCCAAATATGTTGTCGATAAAACACGAGTATCAGAGTCTTCATCTGTAATTAGTTTCTCCAATAAAGAAACACAGAAATCTCTATCTTCTGAATCTATTCTAGATAGATTAGAGGCTAGATTTCTTCGTAAGTATTCTTTTTCGCTGTTACAAGCTTGGTATAATGTCTCCTTCGAAACATCAGGATTGTTAGATAAGCTGTGAATAGTTGCCATCAGTAGATTTTCACAATTATTTTGATTACAGTCTATAATTAGATTTTGAACTCTTGAAGGTATATTGAGTACAAATGAAATATGTTTACTTATTGATAATCTTTCTAGCCAATAAGGCAACACCGTATTATGATTGGTTTGATGAAGTTGTAAGATATCTAATATTGAATTAGCGGCTAAAACACCACTAGGATGACTAATGTCCTCATTAGAAATTTCTGATTCACCATTCCATGTAATTTGATGACGCCCAGAGGACTTTCTTGAAGAGATTCCGGGCTTTCTTGCAAAAACAATTGAATCGAATAAATTGAAACCTTCAGACTCTATGATATGAGAACCTTTCAGACTTAACCCAATCAAAGAGCTTACTGAAAGGTACCATCGATCAGTGTCGGGAGAATCTTCATCTAGTGCTGAATAAAGCCAATCTTTAATTTGTAAAATTAGAATTCTTTCAGAAATTTCCGCTATATTTTTTGACAGCCACTTTTCTCTCTCAGTATCGGGGTCAATATGGCGTTTGATAAAACTGGGTTCATAGTTCTCAATGATAATATCTAACCGATATAAGAATCCTGCAGTATCAATAGAAGAAATTCCGAGTGCTTGCTGAGTCAATGTGATTAAATCGTTGGGGGATTTGGCAGGAAAATCTGGAATTTCTAAAGGAGGATTTGGAAGTGGAAGATATTCAAAAGATAAAGCGATGCATTCTCTTAACATCTTGTCACAATGCTCTCGGAGGAGAGCTTTCGCCTCCCTTCTCGACATTTTTTCACCAGATTATATTTCTAGCTCAATATTTAAATTCTGAATTAATTCCTTATATCTATTTCTAATTGTAACTTCGGTAACTCCAGCCACTTCTGCAACCTCTCTCTGAGTTCTTCTTTTTCCACATAATACACTTGCGATATAGATTATAGATGCTGCAATCCCAGTAGGGCCACGTCCACTTGTAAGTTCTTTTTCTTGGGCTGCTGAGATTAATTCATATGCTTTTGATTGAACTTCTGCATCTAGATCAAGTCCTGAACAGAATCTTGGGATATAATCTTCTGGTTTAGTAGGAGGGATTTTCATTTTCAGTTCGCGTACCATAAATCGATAGGTTCTACCTATTTCTTTCCTACCTGTACGACTTGCTTCACCTATCTCATCAAGAGTTCTAGGGTTTTGGCACTGGCGGCAGGCAGCATACAAAGAAGCTGCAGCAACACCTTCAATTGATCGTCCTCGAATAAGTCTAGCCTCTACAGCTTTTTTGTAATTAACAGCTGCTGATTCTCTTATTGATTTAGGCAAATCTAATCTACTTGCCATTCTATCGAGCTCAGCAAGAGCCATTGCTAAGTTTCTTTCTGTAGCATTACTGACGCGGGACCTTTTTTGCCATTTTCTCATTCTATAAAATTGAGACCTGTAGCGTGATGAAATAGATTTTCCTGAATAATCTTTATTCTGCCAATCAATATCTGTTGAGAGCCCTTTGTCGTGTAACATTACAGTCATTGGAGCCCCTGTACGAGCTCTTTGATCACCTTGTTCAGGGCTGAAAACACGCCATTCGGCGCCTTGATCAATTACTTTGTCTTCTAATACCAACCCACAGTCTTCACAGACGACCTCTCCACGAGTTTCGTCTCTGTTTAGATTACGGCTTCCACATTCATCACATTTTACGGTGTCTTCTACAAGATAATCTGCCATCTCATCACGTCCTCTTTCCTAGGAAAGGTAAAATATCCTGAATGACGATGTTATTTAAGGTTAACATATAATTGAAATAATAAAAATATAAAAAAAATTATTTACATAATAAAAAAAATTGAGAATGGTGATATATTACTGGAGCATGGCAAGACACAGGAGAGGTTGAGTGGATGAGTGATAAATTATGGCCGCCTTCGAAAATTTCTCTAAATCCTAATAAAAGAGTTTTATTCTTGACAAAAGATTTAGATTTAATTAGAAAACAATTGTATGAAGGATTGAATCTTAAAATGGAAGATTTAACAATTGATGATTTGTTAGATGACATAAATACAGATGTAATGACTCCGGCATGGGTTTGTTTTGACTATGACCCTTCTAAAATAGCTGAGAATGCATATGCAGGACTTCTGCACGATGGGAGGCGTGTTTTTGATACTCATGCTCTGAAAAATGGTAATTTTGAAGTTATTGTTTCTGGCCATAGAAAAGGGACTGGTTCAAGCAGAGAGACTGCACCACAATGTGAAAAATGGTCTGGAATCAGGATTGTTATCGCTGCATCTTTCGCCCCAATTCATGAGAGAAATAATATAAATTTGGGGCAATTAATGGGGGATCACTCTATACTCGAAAGACTGCAGGGTGGCGAAAGTATCGATTTGGATGAATTTACTAGAAAATATGATCCTGTCACCCAACTTATACTGGAAAATGGAGGAATTTTTCCTTTTGCAAAAAAGCTGGCAGCAGGAAATATCCTGCTCCCTGAGATTAATAAAAAACCTCATCCAATGACAATTGCAGAAAAAATTATTTCTAAAAAATTAATTTCAACGGATTCTTCTCAAGGATTTGTCAAACCAGGAGATGCTGTATTAGCATCCGTTGACGGAGGTTATTCTCATGAATTTACTACAGCACAAGTTCATGATTTTCTAAAATCAGAATACGGAAACGAATATAATATCCCTAATCCTCCAAAATTTGCAGTCTTTGAAGACCATTTATTGTATGCGACAGGGGTGCCAAGATTTAGTAAATTCAAAGAAAAAATTCAAACTTTAAGAGATATGCAAAATGATTTTCAAAAACATACTGGTGTTCGAGATTATTCGGCTGTCAATGGAGTTTCTCCGGGTATATGCCATCAAGTTGCAAGGGAAGAATTTATTGATGTTGGAGATTTTATCCAGGCAACTGATAGCCATACCTGTATGGGAGGGGCTAGTAATGCATTGACTTATGGAGTGGGGTCTACCGAATATGCAAATTTAATTCATAATCAATTTGCGTTTGTAAAAGTACCAGAAAGTATCAGATTTAATTTAACAGGGAACCTTCATCCTGGTTGTACTGCTAAAGACGTTATATTACACATCTTATGGAAGTATGCGGCAAAATCTGAAACTCTAGATAGAAGTATGGAATTTGGTGGTCCTGGTCTCTCAAGTTTATCGATGGATGAAAGAGCAACTCTTTGTAATATGGCCACTGAATGTAGTGCAAAAACGGGGATATGTGATCCCGATGATTTGACTGTTGAATGGTTGATGAATAGGAGGAGTGGACTGAGTAGTGAGGAGATTATTGATGCTTTTGTTATAGCTGATGTAGGAGCAGTTTACCATGGAGGGGTGCATACTATAGATCTAGATGAGATTAAACCTATGGTGGCACATCCAGGAGACCCAGACAAAGGAATACCATCTGACCCGACAAATGGCGCCTATATCGATGAATTAGGTGTTGTGAACATAGATATAGCTTATGCGGGCTCATGCACAGCAGGGAAAGATGATGATTTTGCATATTACGCGGAAGTGACGAAGGCCGCTTTAGATGCTGGTTTGAAAATAGCGGATGGCGTCGATTGTTATATCCAATTTGGATCGAAAACGGTCAAAGAATTGTCAGAGAGAAATGGGTGGACAAAGATGTTTGAAGCTGCAGGTATAAAATTAATTGATCCTGGTTGTGGTGCTTGTATTGGAGCAGGCCCCGGAGTAAGCGATAATACAGAACAGGTATCAATTTCAGCAATAAATCGAAATTTCCAAGGCAGGTCAGGGCCGGGGAAACTCTACTTGGCAAGCCCTCTCACAGTTATGGCCAGTGCATTTACAGGTCATATTACTGCGTGGAGTCCTAACCTTTTTTCTTAGAAATGCTCCAAACACCCCAAATTGCAGCAATAAACCACGCTATTTCTAAAATTAAAAATGCCCATTCATCAATAAAGTAAGCGCGGACTGCTAACAATCCTGAGCCTGATGCCATCAATCCTAGATAGGGCACTGCCTTGCTGTGGAGAACATCTCTAGTCTCCAAAAAAAATGCTGTTAAAATTAATATCATCCCTATATATGCAATTAATTCGCTTTGAGCAATACTGACAATGGTATCAATCATGCCCGTTCTAAAATCATTGAAAATATAGTCTTTCTTCATTTCAACAGGCGCATGTTTCAATAGCCTATCGAGTTCCCATGTACTCATCACAAGTTGGCCCCAGGTCATTAGGACATGGGAGGACCAAGTGGAGGGAAAGACAATGGTGGATGCAAGAGATATATCCGGAAAACAAAAACAAATAGCAGTTAGTGAGTTCTTTGAGAAGAATAAACACTTCCTAGGATTTGATTCCCTTCAAAGATCTTTAATTACGGCTGTTAAAGAAGCTGTTGATAATTCTTTAGATGCTTGTGAAGAAGCGCGAATTTTGCCAAATATTGTGGTTGAAATTAATAGATTGAAGGGTGAAGATATAGAATTGATATCTCAGGACAATGGCCCCGGAATTCCGAGAGATGCCATTGAAAATGTATTTGGAAAATTTCTATTAGGTTCAAGATTTCATGCAATTCGTCAAACTAGAGGTCAGCAAGGTATCGGAATAACTGGCGTTGTAATGTATGCACAACTGACTACTGGCGCCAAAACTCGCGTAATTTCAAAAATCGCCAATGATTCCTCGGCTGTATTTGTAGAGCTAGGCCTAGATACTAGGAAAAATAGGGCGATTAAATCAAAAGAAAGAAGAGAAGTATGGATTGATGAGAATACGGGAGAAGAAGTTCGGCATGGATTGAAAATATCGACAATCATGAAAGCGAAATATCAACGTGGTAAGCAATCTGTATATCAATATCTTAGAATGACATCAATAGTAAATCCACATGCGACAATCAGCCTAATAGTTAGAGGAAGAGATGGGGAAATCATAGAAGAAGGGGAATGGATCAGAACCAGTGAAAGGTTGCCGAGAGTGGTCGAAGAAATTAAACCTCATCCACACGGGATACAATTAGGTACACTACAAAGAATGTTAAGAGAATCAGAACAGAGGAAAATGACCTCTTTCCTTAGGCATAATTTCTCAGGAGTTAGCGTGAGAGCAGCAAAAGAAGTTCTGTCTACTTCTACGATAGAAGATGATAGAGTGCCAAAAAGAATTAATTCAGAAGATGCCAAAAAATTAATTGCATCTTTTCAGAAGGTTAAGTTACTTCCTCCACCTACAGATTGTCTGTCCCCAATTGATGATTTATTGATTAAAAAGGGACTTTCTAAGGCTATTGATTCAAGATTTGCATCAACAGTAACAAGACTTCCAACGGTTAGTCAGGGTAATCCATTTCAGATTGAAGTGGGACTTGTTTTCGGAGGAGACATTTCTGCAGATGGTCCAATAGAGGTATTACGATTTGCAAATAGAGTTCCTCTAATGTATCAACAAGGAGGTTGTGCATTAACGAAAGCAATTGAATCTATTGATTGGAAAAGATATGGTTTAGATCATCCGGGGGGAAAGGGCTTACCAAAGGGGGCAGCAGCAGTATTGATCCATCTCGCTTCCACCAATGTTCAATTCACTAGTGAAGCTAAAGAAGCTGTGGCCGATAATGAAGAAGTTTTTGATGAAATCAGGAAAGGACTTTTAGAAGTCGGGAGAGGATTAAAGAACCATCTAAAAAAGAAAGACCAAAGGAAAAAAGCAAAGGAAAAATTTGAATTGGTTAATGTAATTCTTCCTGAGATTGCTAAGAAAACATCAAAAATATTAGGGAGGGAAGAGCCGGATTTAGCACCTGTAATAACTCAAATAATGAATGCAGTGTTTTGTGAAGAAGAATTGGGGTGGGATAAAGAAAGAAAACTCGCTACGTGTTCAATTAAAATATTCAATTATACAGCAAGGGCAAGGGCCTATACAATTCTCCTAAAATGGCCTGAAAATGAAAATATAACTATGGTTGAAAATTCAAATGGAGGAAGGAAAGAGGCGAGGGGGATATGGGCTTGGCGCCTTGATACCCTAAATCCGGGTACTTCAACAACAATTGGCGTATCACTTTCTGGTCTTAGTAAAGGAGATTGGACAGATACAGATATTTTCTTCAGAGGGAATGGAGATATCATTGGTGCAACTAAGATAGATGAGAAAATACTTGAAGAAATACGAAAAAGCGAGGCCTTAACCGCTATCAGGAATGAAATTTCTGAATCTGAATCTCAAGAGGTCAATGGGGTTCTATCTGAGAGAGAATTAGTAGAAAAGGAAGAAACTAATAATTCAGATGGAATAAATATTTTCGCTGATTTTGAGGAGGGATCTGAATGAGTATCGTTGGACAAAGAAAAACAAAAGAAGAAGTAAAAGATGCACTGAAAGATATTGCTTCGGAAATGCATAACAAAATGGAAAAGGGCGTTCCTCCATCTATGACTCTACCTGTTAGGTCAAAAACAAATATTGGATTTGATAATAAATTGGGGGTTTACAAATATGGTAAAAAAAAGAGTACTAGGGACGCGACAAGCCTTGGCTCGGCAAGACAACTGTTGCGTTCATTACATGTGACTGAATTTATCGAACAAATGATAGACTCCGGCAAGTCATCTACTCTGAGAGAAATGTATTACATTAGTGAAGCATGGGGGCATGGTAAATTCGGTTCGCAAAATGAAAGTAATAATTTAGCCGAAGATTTAGAAATTGTAACCAAATGTCTTCGAGAGGATTTTAAGTTACGACCTGAAGAAGATGGAGCAAGAATTATCGGTAATGTTACCTTTGAAGAAAGAAATCGAAAAGGTGATTGGATGAGAATAAATTGTAGAGATGATGTTGGAGATTCTGGTTATGGGGTGCCATATAATGTAGAAGCCGAAAAATTAACTTTAGTTGAGGAAGATGTAGATTTCATTATGGCAATAGAAACCGGTGGTATGTTCGATAGGTTAGTAGAAAATGGTTTTGATGAAGAAGCAAGATGTGCATTAATACATCTTAAAGGACAGCCCGCTAGATCAACAAGAAGAATAATGAAAAGGATGAGTCAAGAATGGAATAAACCAATTATTGTATTTGCTGACTGTGACCCTTGGTCTTTCAGAATATATGCAAGTATAGCTTATGGAGCTATTAAAACTGCTCATATCTCTGAGTACTTGGCTACCAAAGGTGCTCAATATTTAGGAATTACAGCAGATGATATTCTGGCCTATGACCTACCAAGTGACGAGCTTACTAAACAAGATCTTGGCGCTTTAGACTCGGAGTTAACAGATCCTCGATTCAATACAGGATACTGGAAAGATCAAATAAATCTGATGAAAGAAATTGGAAAGAAGGCCGAACAACAGTCTCTTGCCAAATATGGTCTTGATTTCGTTACTGATACGTATCTACCAGAAAAACTCGCAGATATCGGTTTAGGTTATTGATTGCCAAATCTGAAATGTAGGCCCCACTGTCTATGGCCATGAAGAGTGGCGCCAAACTATGGGTTAAGCGCCTTAGCGGACTTTCAATAATATTGATTTTAGTTTTTGTTGGGACTTATGGAGAGTCTACTGATAAAATTATTCAGAAAATGAATGTGGAAGAAAATAACTTACTAGAATTAGAAAGTGGAGAAGAGGGGGCAGCACAATTAGAGAAAATTAGATTCTACACCGTTGTAACATTAGAAGGTAATGAAATAAAGGGAAATGAAGTTGAATTATTCGATCAAGATGGTGGAGAAATTATTGGAACATCGCTTAGTTCGATAGAAAAAATGAATAAAAGACCTGATTCAAGTGGCAATTTAGTTTTTGTTCCTGTAATTATTTTTGAAGTACCTGGAGATGCAGAATACATATTTCATAATCAAGGAAATAATACTTTGTGGGTCTTGGATGATTTAAAAATACAATCTAGTTTGATTTCCGATGAAATAATACTAATCTCAATGATTAGTTGTTGTTCAGGGTTCCCCTTAGGTATTATAGCATTAATTGGCTGGTTTGTGGTTTGGCGGAAAAAGGATAAGCAATCACAAAAAATTATTGTAAAAGAAGAAATAATGACTACTGATCAATTGTTTAAACAATACAATTCTACCGCTGAAGAACATAAAGTTCCTGCTCCTTTTTTAGATACAGAAAAAGTCGATGTAACTATGAATGAATTATCCCTTGATGATAATTCAGATGCCACTAGACAAAAAGTGAATGATTTTGTTGAGGAACACGTGAGTTCTGAAGAAAGTGATAATTTCAAAAAAGGCGAGGAAAATTGGGAAAATTGGGATGATGGTGAGTAAGGAGAACCCTTTACCCTCATAAAATCGTTAAATGGGTTTTTACATGCCCCCTAACTACCCAACTTCAGGTTGGTAAGTGGTATGGACTTTGACGAGGCTATGACTATACTAGAAAATAGAGCTAGAAGAAGTATTTTACAACACCTAGTCAAGGAACCGCATTATCCATTACAACTCTCTGAATTACTAGATATTAGTCAGCAAGCAGTAATGAAACATATCAAAGTCTTAGAAAAGGCGGGTTTTATTGAATCTGAAATAGTTCCTTCAGAAAAAGGTGGGCCTCCAAAGAAAATGTATAAAGTAAATCAATCGTTTTCTTTGAGGCTTGATTTGGGGCCAGAACTATTCAAAGCAGAACATAGAACTATCCCTGCGGGTGGCCCGATGAGGCTTTCAAATAAATTACCAACAGAATTAGATTCGGTAATAGATCGTTTAGGTACTAGAAGAGATTTATCTATGTCAGAAGCAATGAATATACTATCAGACTTAGATTCGTCACTTGAGAAAATAGATAGGCAAAGAGACGCTATCATCGCTTTACATCAACAAATAATGCTGAAAACCTCAAAAGAAGTTACAGAAAACGCTGAATCATATGAAGAGAGAATGATGGCTAGAGAGATGATGACACAACCAAGAAGGCCGTTAGACTTGGATATATTCTCACAGAATCTAAGAATTCAAGAATCTCATGCCGAAGATATCATGGAAAATATTCGAGATAGATTGATGAGGGATTTTGTAATCAATAATGATAACTTTGTCTCTGCGAACAAGGATACCCCTCTTCCTTGGTGGTTAATTAAATAACTAAATTAAGCGTTTATTCAAAATTGAGTATCTGAGTCGTCGTCACTAAGAGAAATCATACTGCTTTTCTCTGCAAAGCGATCTAATGCTTCCATTCTTCTACCATACATAACAACACCAGCTACTGCGATTAATGCAAATGTCGCCCCGAGTATTATAGCTGGAACTGAATATCTTGCAATAATTTCAACACCAACATCTAAAACTCCGTTGTTAGAACCCATATCTCCTGCCGATTTGAAATTGTTTTTCTCATCGGTTTCGACAATAATATTATCTGGATCAACTACTACTACTACTTCGTGAGTACCCGCCTCAACTAAGTATAGCAAAGTGATTAATGGAGGTTCATCATCTGAAGTCGTTGGCATTATTGCCTCAATTAATTGGCGGTATGCTACATTTTCCTCAGCACAACCATTTTTCTTAATTGAGTTAACTGATTGCCCTACGCATAAAATTACATTCACATCAGTTGCATGAGAATTTCCGTCATTCAGAATTGAAACAGTTACTGAAAGCATATCTCCTATCTCTCCTTTCGTCTTGCCAACATCAACACTTAAAATCTGTAAATCCGGTGCTCTGAGTCTTAATTCTAAGACCTGTTCGTTGGTATCACAATTCGGGCGATAATTATCAGGGAAGCCATCACCATTCATATCGATCGTACAGGAATCTTCCCAAATTGCTGTTTCATCGAAGTCGCCGCCTGACAAAGAGTCACCAAAGCTTGACTTTAATTTGATTCCAATTTCTCTATCGGCTAAGGCAGCAGTTGGGTCTATTGTAACTATTGCAACTAACTGTAATGTAGTGTATGAAGGCATTAAAGGGAGTGTAATCCTTCCTTTGGAATCCTTGTAACACATGTTACTTGGAAGTGGATCTCCTTGCATCAATACCACACAAGGCCGTTCTATTGGGTATTCACTGCCAAATCCTTCTAACAAGGCGTAGTCAATTCGCCATGAGCTCAAAGCATTCAATCCCGGTGCGGTATCCCAACCGGCACCATCTACAGTATGGTTGTGCACTGTAGGTTGATCTGCAACATTACCAAAATTTGTCACATTCATTGTAAATCTAACTACTCTCCCTGGAGCTGTTGTTTTAATTCTACTTTCAACAGTTGGATCAACAGTTATTCTCATGTCATGGAACTCTACCACTTCAACCTGTAATGTAACTAAATCTCTGAGTTTTGTTCCTTCGAATGATTCTTCACTGTATATTTCAATCACTATAGTATACTGTCCTGCCAATGTTTCTTCTGGAACATTTATGATAATCGGAATTTGTTGAGACTCGTCTCTATCTAATTCTTGGAAAAGAATTCTAGGTATTGCTACGTCCCAAACATCCGAGTTCCCATCCTGGTCTGTGATAGAACCCACAGCCATATCATAGCGATCGGCCCCATTGCCTGTATTTTCTATAACTGTATCAAGTTGATACTCTTGTCCGGGGTATAAAGAGAGAATCGTCTCTGTGTTGGCTTCTAAATCATATCTTTGTATTACATTGGTTACAAGAACTACTGAGTCTCTGACTTTAGGTGCACCATCCAGTGATGCTTTTACAGTTACAGATTCTCCAATTCCTGCTGTTGCATTATATGGTGCACACATCTCTGCAGTAACGGTTCTAGGCGCATCTACTGTCCAATAACGCGGAGTTTCTTGAGGTATGCTATTTCCGCCTGGAGCTTCCGAAAAGTCAAGATTAACCGTCCAATGATCGAATCTCCAAGTTTGATCTGATACACCTTCTGGCTTTTCTTCGGGCCCACCTGGTGTTGTGAAAATTAGGTGACCAGGTGTGAAATTCTTTGTAACCTCGATATCAAATTCTGAACATTCCCCTGGCAAAACATGCATTGTAGTTTCACCTAATTGGAAAACAATATTTCCAGTACTCTTGATAGATACGTTGACCCATAATTCAAGAATATCAAATGTCCCTTTATCTACTGACAATACTGGTTCACCTGTTGACCACCCCTTCAAGTAAACTACGAATGTCCCTGGTTCTTGAGAAGTAGGGACATCAATTTGTAAATTTCTAGTCATCGATTGGCCCGGATCTAGAGATAAGGATGTCGGGAATGTTACCCCCCATCCGAAAGGTAAAGCCCATTCTGTTTGACCTTCGAGAGTTGTTGGATCATAGAAGGCAAACGTATCGTATACATTTCCTGTATTTGTTATAGATATAGAGAAGGTCGCTTGCTGACCTTGTTCAACGTCGGCTTGATAATGGCTGGTATCCAACTCAATTCCATGAACTACATCCATTAAAGTTAGAGTAATTGCTTCGTCTCTAATTGCTGGATCTTTGTAAGATAGTGCTGTGACTTTGATAGTTGCCAGCTCATCATGATGCGCTTGGTAAATAGTGGGGGCTCTGACCCTCATATACAAATCAATACTTTCTCCGCCTTGTAGCGACACTGGTGTGGAGTCAAAAATTGGTGTATGGTTACTAGCAAAGAATATACTAGCACTCCAATTAGCTGGGACTCCTTCAACAGCCATCGAAAATATATCCGAAACTAAATCTGCAGGGCCGGGGGTTGGGTTAGAAATCGACATGTTGTAAGTGGTCTGTTCACTAGGTTCGATTGTATGGTAGAATGTTTCATCCTCAGCCAATGAAACATCTACCAAACCTGTAAGGATATGAACATAACATAATGTGTAAACTCCTCCGTTATTCTCGTCACTACACTTGTTTGTATCTGACCAGGCAACGTGAGCACCGCTGCCCATGTCGTTAGCAAATGCAGGTGGCTGTCCTAACTCAGGGAGTGCTGGAGAATTTGGCCCTAATTTATCGGACTGCCATTCAGTTATTGGAAGCAGTTCCCAAGGGTCAAAAATTGATGATGCTATAGAATTCAAAGGAAAACCCGTTGGCCAATCGTTGTTTGTATGATTCAAACGAGTGTACATCAAAGTCTCACCTTGAGACCCATTGTAGTTATCTAACCATGTCAAATGGACGTTGTCGAATGAATCTGTTAAAATTGACGGCATATGTGAATTTCCACCGAATGGACGATCTGGAGCTAATCCTTCATAGCCCTCGACATTAGAAATTGCTGCATCTGAGATTTGTTTAATTGCATATGAAGGTAATCCTTCACTAACTCCATCCCATGCTCCTGCAGAGCTTAATCGCAGGCGAGTGTAATAAATCTCATAATTAACGTCAATATCAAATCCATATGCTCTTCCATCCATCCAAGTTACATGTGTATTTCCAGAGTTATCAATTGCTATGGCTGGATGTAAACTGTAAGCATCGTTCAGTGTAACTCTGGTATCATTTACCACTACTAAATGCCCATAACCCAGCGCATCAGGTGATGCTCCTAAGTCTTCGATATACCTGTCTGCAGCTTGATCAACAAAAGTCCCTGAGTCACCCTTCTGCCAGCCTGGCCATGGGGAGTCAAGAAGAGTTAGCGGGTCTAAAACTGTCAAAAATATCTCTCTAGAATTATTTGTAGATAAGTATACCAACGCTTCGACCATTAGTTGCATTTCTGCTTGGTTAGCAGATCCTGTTGGGAAACTGTACATCATACCTTCTGCATTAGTTAAAGCTAGCGTAGAGCCGCTACATGTTCGGCTGTTAAGACTCGTGAATCCATTGGGACACTGTGCTAAATCCATCATGTGAGAGCCTACATCTGTAGAGCCACTGCCAAATCCTGCAGCCATTAGTGGAATTGGGATTATCCCCGCCGTAACACAGGCATTATGTGCTTCAAGAATGGACTGTGCATCATCTGCATCTGTTGCTGGATCTCCTCCGTAAGGTCCTTCATCTGAAATAGGAATTACAATCTTCGTCGCATTGGGATTCCATGCGTGATCAAGCATTGTTGGAGGGTTTCCAGGTACGTTACCTTGAGCATCGTGCCAAGAAAGGCACGCCCAAGTGGAAGCAGGCCCCCAAAACTCACTGTAGTATCCACCATCCATTGGCAAATCGATTGCCCCATTAGAATAGACTACTTCTGTTAGTTCTCTAATTCCACCAGAATCATCATTTGGTTGAAGACCTAGGGAAGTGGTACGTGGACCTTGGTTTCCGCTGCCTCCTGTAGCATATGCTGCAGCACAATTGCCACTAGTCGCAGCAGAAGGCCAATTTCCACTAAGAGCGTAGAGGGTTTCATAGACAGTCATATTAGCTCGTTCTAACATTGGCTTTAGGCCTTCAAAGTTGTAGCCACTAGCAAAAGAACCACCATAGAAAACAGCGCACATGTCTGCCCATTCTGCATTCATTGAGCCTGATGTATCAATAGGAACTACCATCTCAACTTTACCGCCGCGTGTATCGTCCCATACTACTTGTACAAAATCGTCCAAATCTACAGCTACATCTGGATGCCCTTTGTGCCCAATTATTGGAGTAAGTAAGGTCTCATCGACTGCTACGATTGCTGTTCTTGCAATTACATCTGCTTCAATCATTGCATAGTAAATCTGTGGCTGTTGGTAATACTTATCCAATGGTTCGTAAGAATCTTCCCAAACAATATGTGCATTGGACTGTGAATCAACATCGATTGCTGGCCAATCTCTATTTTGTGTGTGCCGAGAAACTTCAAAGTCATCGATTACAGAAATTGATGCGTCGATTGCTACACCTCCGTCAAGATCATCTTGTGAAGGATCAACTACTGTGTATTTGATAGCCCAATTACCTGTTCTATCTGCCCAAACAATGTGTGCTCTATCATTATCATCAATTGCAATATCGGGATGCCATGCTCTGCTTTGGCCAGCATTAGATATCTGAGTATCGTCAATTAAAGTGTCGCCACGAGCATCGACAAGTTTGTAATACAGGTGTTGAGTATTTCTACTCCAAACGAAATGAACATTTCCTTCGGAATCTGAGTCTAGAGCGACCATTCTGTCGTTTTGGCTACCACCATTTACAATTTGTACAGCATCAGTAAGTACTACTTCGCTAGCTGTTACCTGTGGGGCGACCATCGAAACAAATACTCCCATAACCATCAATGTAACCATCATTACACTACTTCTCATCTTACTCCTATCCATTGAACTCACCTCAGCATATGCTGCAACAGATGAATTTGAACATTCTCTATACTTAACCTCGACCCTTACGGGTCATTTAGAAAAAGTACATTACGCCCATTCATCTCTATCAAAACTACGTCCAAATCCGCCAGTTTCATCGAAATTTATATCCATTTCCTCAACTTGAGTCTTTTTTCCTCGAGGAGTTTTAGTTGAGCTTTTCTTGGGCCAATCATCCACTGGTCCAGGTTTACCGGTTCCCGGACCGTATCCAAACTTTATTTTATGAATAAGAGACAATTTTGTTAACCAAACTTTCCTCATTGTATGCATAAATTCATTCTGTGTTAAACCGTCAAACCAAATTGGCCTCGAAAGATTGAACGCTTGTAGGGGCCCTGATTCTTTTTCCTCTTTTTTACCTATATGTAGCACCCAATCTAAGTTGGCTTGGGTCAATAATAGTCTAGTTTCATGAAGCCATGTTTGCCACTCAAGTGAATCAGATAAATAATGTTCTTTCATTTCCAATTGTTGGCCTTCATCGACTCTGGTTATTGAGTAAATCAAAACTAGATTTCTGTTTTTAGGTATTACAACGTTGAAGAGGTGTGCTGCTTTTGTCGGAGGATACCTGACATGAAGATGAAGGAAGTTCTGACTATCTTGCACTTCACGGGTTTCAAGTTTCTCACTGGCTAGCCATTCCCTAACCATATTGGCAGCCGAGTTCGCATCCATATCCATTTTTTATCATCACCCTATTTGAGAGGTCCTAATTGAGTATTCAATTTTTTAATTAAAGTATTGAATTCATCTCCGGCTGGAGTGTTGGAAAATTTACTTATTTTAGCAAGTATTCTAAAATTAGTCCAGTAATCATACCCTAATAAGAAAATTAAAGAAGAAATGTAGAATACAAATATTATTGAAATGAAACACAGTAATGCTTGGTGGGAAAGCAAGGGATAGTCTAGAATTACATCGTTCCAAAGAGAAAGAGATGTGATCACAAAAGATGTAAATGGCCAAAAAATAACTGGGGAAAACATGCCTGCTAAGAAGAAATATGTCGTTCTTGCATCCAAACCTTCATCACTTATTTCTGCCATATAACGTGCCATTATAGATTGAAGACCGGAGCCAATAATTACTGGTATTGAAGTGATAGTCATCAACAATACACCGATTAATGCATTATAATAGCTGGATAAATTCATCTTCTTTAATTTTTGATTTTGATTAAGACTATTGGCATCGAGATCATATGAATGTAATATTTGAGCGGCTGCGATTGCCCCTGGAATTAGTTCTCGATAATTACCATTTTCATTTATATCGTCCCTAATATGTCTTGTAGCATGGACTTCTTGACTAAGAGATGTTAGAGGTTTTTCGTCCTGATTGGCTTTGAGATGTGCAATTAATTTCCAAGCTCGAAAAGTCTCCCAATCAGGGGCCTCGGGAGTTAAGGGAGATAGTTTGAGATACATTTCTTCCTTCAATTGATTAACTGCTGAAGCGGGTGGTTCTATCCATTCTCCTCTCTCTAGTCGAGAAGACTTTTCATCATCATATACTAGTTTTATTTCTATTGGATCTGTATATTCAACATAACTTTTAGTTCTAAACCAATAATGCCTTTCCCAATGGAGGCCTGTTGGTTGTATTACTGGAGCTGGTTTTCCTCTTTTTCTAGCAATGGCTGCAGAAGCTAAAGCCGCTCTTGCTGCCCCAGTTCTCAAAGCATGTAATTTGGAATCTTGATGAGATTTCCCCTCTGGCATTATAACGGCACCGTGGCCGCCTGCCAAACAATTAGCAATTGTTAACATACTTCTATCATTTATTTTCCTAGCAAAATTCTCATCGGCTACGCCGGCCTCAACTTCTGCTTTTCTTAGAACTGGTTGGGCCCCGTTCCTCCTAGACCACCATCCGATTATTGGACCAGTTATGAGATCATGACGTCCCAAAGATATGATTCTTTTTTTCTGTGTTAATATCATTAAACTTGGATCAACTAAACCATTAATATGGGTCGCTATAGAAATTCTACCTCCGTTGTTAGGAGGTATTTTATCTGACTCAAAATTACGGAATATTACCGATTTTCCAACATTTATCATCAATCTTAACAGATAGCTAAAGGATTTGTTTCCTGGATGTTTTCCTGTGTGATCATAAGGAGCTTTTTTTAATTTATTAACGTTGATTTTGTGCGCTGCTGCAGATAGTTCCGGCGTAATTTCGGGGGCGCTAGTAGAATCTTGCACAGCGCTGCGAGTTGGTTAGAGGTTGAGAATACATCGGTCAAAAAACAATAAAAAATAAAAGTTTTATACTAATTCATACAAAATTGCTTTTGATAGTTCGGAAGCATCGGAATGATCTATTGGACTTGGGTTCCAAACGAAAGAATGAGTAGATTCTGGATATCTAGGGATTATATGAAAATGAAGATGAGGCACTGTCTGCCCCGCTTGTTCTCCGTTATTCTGAATAATGTTGTAATTTTCTGCACCTGTGATTTTTATTATTGCTCTACATATCTTCGGTAAAGCCATACCCAGAGATGAGGCAGATTTATCCGAAAGGAGATCCATTGTGGAGCATTCTTCTTTCGGAATTACTAGGGTGTGCCCACGCGAAAGAGGATTAATATCCAAGAAAGCATATACGAATTCATCTTCATAGATTTTATGAGAAGGAATTTCTCCTGATAATATTAAACTGAAAATAGTGTTACCATTTCTGCTCATTATATCATTAACCTGATTGTGATATTGCCTCAATAATAGGCACCATTGATTTAATCTGTATAGCGGTAACAAGTTCAGTATTCATTACCCTAGATTGGTCTGTTAAGGAAATTTTTACTTCTTGTAACTCCTTAGCGTTAGAAATATTCTTTTCGCTATTGTTGCGGATATTCTTGCCGAGATTGGTTACTTTAGAAGAGAACTCCCCTACTGATTGCCCGTCTTTTGAAAAATAATTATCTATATTTTTTGAAACCTTGGACAATTCCTTTTCTATCTTATTACTACCTGCAAAATTAGCAGTTTGGGACCACTTGCCTGCATGTCTGCCGGCTGCTTCTCCTGTGACCAAATCTTCGAGTTGTAGGTTTCCTGGAAGGTAACCATCTCCATGCATCCCAGTGTTGGCCGATCTTCCAGCGGCATAAAGTCCAGTATACCACATTTTTTGTGAATTGAATGTTACTCTCCCCTCATCATCGATTGGCGCTCCTCCGATAGTGAAAGCTATAGATGAATATACTGGAATTACATCGTAATCTACATTCAAACCAGTTCTTTCTTCGATCCTTCTGATAGTTTGGGCGTACCAAACTTTGGCATCGGAATCTAGATTTCTTAAATCGAGAACACAGTTCTCTCCACTTTGTTCCTCACCGATTTCTAAATCATCTCCGGAATCTTTTCTATACCTGCCACCAGCACTTAACACATCCACTGGTAAATGCAAACTCGTACCTTTTATTGTTAAATGATGTTTAGGAACATTGGACATTCCCTCGAGTTTAATCCCAGCAGACGCTGCTAGTGAAACACCTGTACCAGGACCTTCTGAAATATTACTCCAAAGTCCTTGGTAACCATCCGTTGCTAAGATCACTGCCTTGGCTTGCATACCAAATACTTCTCCAGATTGAATGTTCAAAATCGTTATTCCACGTACTTGTTTGCTGTCCATTACTAATGAAAGCGCTTGTAAATCAGTCCGCCTAACTATCTCTCTTTTGATAACTTGTTCTTCAAGAATCCTTGTAATTTCACGTGTTGTGGAATCTCCACATCCGACGAGGCGAGGTCTACTATGACCTTGACAAGAGGCTGCAAAGGGGAGGCCCCCTTCTCTTCTTTGCAAAACCAATCCCCAATTCTCTAATTTGGCTAAAACATTCATTGCTTCACCACAAACTCTTGCAGCAGCCGACTTATTGGTACCTTCGCCACCTGCTGAAATTGTATCGTCTCGATGGGCAGTAGAGTCTACTTCATCGAAAGAAACAGCGAACCCGCTAACAGGAGACGCGCCCGAGCCCGCCCCTATACTTCTACTATCAATTATGATTGGTTTTGTTCCTGCATCGGACGATGCTATCGCCGCTCGAAGTGCCGCTGGACCGCTGCCGATAATTACAACATCCCAAGATTCCATGTTCTCTCGGACTCTTCGAAAAGATTCCTTCTCAAGAAGATGACGCAGTGAGAGGTTTCTTATTATTTATTATTCGGATACCGAAAGAGCCAATTTTCTAACTGCTTCTGCAGCATCAGTCATCCTAACTCCGGCACTCTCAGGGTGCAAACTAGATGTAAGAGTTGTATGCACAATTGTGGATGAAAGAGTGATTCCGTCTTCACCATTTATTGTCACTTGTACTGGGTGTGGACCTGATACAGTGCTAGGCCATGCGACACCTATCCACAACACCAATGCTGCATCTAATAATCCGTCAAGAGTAACTATTTGTTTGGTCTCTGTCTTCCTACAGGGAACTCTTAGTGTCTGTACTTCTGGCTCTCCATGAGCTGTCACAATCTCAACCTCTATTGTCATGTCTAATTCGCTACCATTATGGACCATTACAAAAAGATCTGATTGGCCGTCTGAGGACCTTGGAGGCAGATCTAAATCCATTCTCCAATTGTTTTCACTTAATTTTAATTCCCCGTTTTTTGATGCGTCGTGTAACCTATCTATCAACCTGAATAGGCCTGGTTGCCATGCTCTAGTATGTGCTAATAGACCTTGGATAGTGTTGATGTTGATCTTAATTTCGGAGTCTGTTAAAAAATCCATAGCAGAAATTTTGTAAACTTCTTTAATTGAATACATCATTTCTTCATTCGATAATAGCCCTCTAGCATTCAGATGTAATGCCGCTAACATATGCTCTAAAGCAGCTGCTGGTTCATGACCGTCTCTTACTTTAGTTACCAGTTCAGTAGACCAATCGTCCCAACTTCCTGCTGTTTCGGGGTCTAAGTGTGCAACTAATACTTCTGTCAGTACTCTTTCCAATATACTATCATGCAAAGTGGGGGCATGCAATGAAAGAAGTGGGAAACGTCTGGAGCGCATAGGTATGGAGCCTTCTAAATAAAATGTATTCAACCAACAAATGAAACCCAAAATGACTGCAAGGCTGATTAAGATTTGACCTAGAATATAACCAGTTTCAAGTTCCCAAACTGCAAATAAGGACAGAGCGGCCAATAATGATGAAAACATCCTGACTCTTTCTCTAAGTACTCTCTCATGAAGCGTATTAAGAATTCTTTCGACACCTGGATAGGCTTCCTTAGATTTGAAGCCCCCGATTCTTAATTGTAGACGGTGTCTTGCAGACATTCTGGCAAACACAGATGATATATTTGGAGGTATTAGAAGTAAAAAATTTATTGAAAATATTGCTATGGCTAATTCCAGAGAGGAATATACCCAATTAGTTAGAATTACTCCCGCAGAAGTGGGAGCTGCTATCGAAAACCAAAATCGGATTGAGGGAGTGTATCTGATTGTTGTAACAAAGGTCCAAAATCTTCGCTGTGAATCAATCCTTTCAATCCTTTTTGAAAACGCTTTATCCTCTCGTGAAGACGTTTCCGCATAAGGAGTCGGTAACATCTCTTTAGAAGGAGGCACGACTCTACGAGGAGGACAATAACCTTGATGCCATCGGAAGAATATATGAATAATATACGGTTTTGCCGACCATCACATTTCTTGAGTCATGTGCTCTCGCACAGACGGGCGATTAGTGTAGTCTGGATATCACCTTGGCCTCCTAAGCCGAGAACCCGGGTTCAAATCCTGGATCGCCCGCCATTAAGAAAAAGCTAGTCCATGACTTCTTCCAGCCTTTGCAACACGGTGGAGGAATTGTTCTAATGGTATCCGGGCGTGCATAGAATTATTCAGATTTTTATCACAATCAGCGAGAGCATCGAGTATTTCGCACCTCAATTCATCAGTGATAGAAATTCTCCTACCGACGACCACTTCATGAATTTGTGAAATTACGTCCTCGGAATCTAATCCGTGTTCATTCATTAATTTATCAACTTCAGCGATGGCCCCGCCAAGTATCTTTTTATTTCGCCCATTTATTTTTTCCCATTTCCACTCTACTACTTTTCCTCGTAAAGCAAGTTCAAGAAGATGCCTGCCTGCTTGCAAAGTTGTTGCTTGTACCAATTTATGTACAGCGGATCTGTCGGAAGCTAAGCCTCTAGATTCAAGCATTTCTAATGTGAATATTGATTTACGAAGATTTCCTTCGCACACATACACAATATCTCCAATTACTCCTTCGTTTTTATCTACTTTTTCTTTGTCACATATAGAATTTAAAGTTGAAACTAATTGTTCTTTGGATGTAGAAGGTATTCTTATCATTTGGGTCCTAGATCTTAATGCATCGATAATTCTGCTAGGAGCTCTTGCAACTAAAATAAATCTAGAAGCGTTTCCTACGGTTTCCATCATACGACGAAGATATGCTTGACGGATATGCCCTAAATGGTCTGCATCTTCCAGAACAATTACTCTACTAACTGGAATTTGTCCATCACCAATTTCAATTTCTCTTCCTGCGGGAGGAATATCTGATGTTTTGGCCTGCATAATTCCTCTATCAAAAGCATCCAAAGACATGCGTCCAGCTAACGTATCCGAAGAATTTATCCCTCCTGGTCTCAAGAAATTTTCAAACTTAGCCATGGCGCCACTGGTTTTTGCAAGATCTCTACATTGGAGAATGTGAGTTGTAGATTCCCAGCTTGGGCCGAGCATTTGTCTGGCGACTAATTTCCAAGAAGCAGTTTTACCGACTCCTGCAGGACCAGTGATTAGTAAATTAGGAGGATTTGGAGATAAACTAGCGGATATCAATGCTTGACGTAAATTTAGAGGTATAGACAGTTCCTCGAAAGTTCGGGGAGAATGCTTTCTAAGCCAACTCGCCATATGATAGCGTCAAAGTGAAGGGTCTTGAACTGAACGATTTCTATTCTGCCTTCAAAACCTTGTGACGACCGCCTTTACGAGGCTTGACGAAAATTCTGTAACCACACGATCTGCAAGATTTGCCTGTTGAGCCTGCTTCGGACCATGCTAAATGGCCACATCGAAGACATTTGTAACGGATTTCTAAGGGGTCCATGGTAGATTCACAATGATTGCATCTAGGTAAGTCGGTTTCACTCCACGGTCTTCTGTCAGTACGGTTGCACTGACGGCATTTGTGAAGAATTAGTTTCTCAGCGCTCTTTGCCATTAAACCCGCCGACCAGCGCCCCCTTCTTGAATATGTGGTTGAATTATTGAGCCCTACGTGCCCTAAAACAGATATCAACAAAGTTCTCAAATATCTTAGCTCCATACTCGGAGTCATTCACTTCGGGGTGAAATTGAAGTCCGAAACGGTCACTTGCATCGTTCTCCATGGCTTGAACTGCACAATTATCACTTATCGCTGTGATTCTGAAACCTTCGGGTATGTCTATGACCTCGTCATTGTGGCTCTCCCATACACCTTGTTTCTCTGGAGTGCCTATGAATAATTGGCCTCCTCCATCAATTAATTCTATTGACGCAGCTCCAAATTCAGGATTAGGAGCCTCCTGAGATTTACCACCATAGTACCCCGCCATAAATTGATGCCCAGCACATATTCCCAGAATTGGGACTTCAAGAGTCAAATACTCGGAACAATTCCCTAATTCGCCAGTTAGTCCAACTCTAGCCGCTCCTCCTGAAAGAATCAAACCGTCAACCTTTCTTAATTCTGAAAGAGGTGTTTTATTAGAAAGAATTTGGGTGTCTACTCCTAGATATCGCAACATCCGCCATTCTCTGTGAGTCCATTGTCCGCCGTTATCAATGACATCGATGATTAATTTCTCCTCAGTCATAGTATATCGAAGGGCAAGAGGGTCATGAATTATCCCCTGAAGTGGCTTCAAAATTGCAACCTTGGGTTGGGTGCGTTTGAAATACACTACCTTTGTCGTGATGCTACTGCCCCGATGGTGTAGTGGCCTATCATGCAGCCCTGTCGAGGCTGCGACCCGGGTTCAAATCCCGGTCGGGGCGCCACTAATCTGAGTTCTCTTCCCACCAGTTTACTTTTTCTTCTGGCTCTGATTCTGAATGTTCATACTTCGGCAGATCTGGTAACATATCTATTGATTCTTCAATTATCTTTTTGTAGCCCACAACTGACATTTTTCCTGGGACAGTGGTGCGCCATTGCCCTGTAAGTTCCCAACCAGGAATAGCATTCGCCCACTCCCTATCCTTCCTTATGAGATAGTCATCATGGGACCAAATCGGACCTACCTCTACATCCATATTCATGCCTTCCCATTCCTCCAATGTACTTATTGGGACGGTGTCATTATTCAGCATTGAATCTTCAGACGTAATAATAGCCTTACTAATCATTCTCAATCCCGCGAAGTTCATCCCAATTCCGGCTAGAAAAAATGGGGCAGAAAAAGCCAACATAAAAATTGAAAATCCCAAATAATCGAGATCAAGGACACCATCACTTAACATCATAAAAGGAACCATTGTAAAAGGTAGACCAAAGCAGAAAAAGAATAGCCCTACGAGGATCATGCCAATTTTTTCTACAGGTGATCCGGGAATAAAATCAGATTGCGCGTTAACCATATCCTAACCAACCAATTCGAAATTACTCCAAGGCCATATTAAAAAATACCCCTAATTTAGATTGATATTCGTCAGAATTACCCCATAATGCGTCTACATGGCCTCTTTGCTCAACATACCATGTAGTAACATTAGCATCATTAGAAATCATTCTTTCCTCAAATGTTTCAGAATGTTCAATCGATACTCTCGGATCTTCTTTTCCATGGGTAAGGAATACCGGCCTGTCTCCCGCGTTGTCCGCTGCTTCTAGCGGTGAACGTTCAGTAAGGCTGATTCCTGCGAGCCATCCTCCGACTCTGACGCCAGGTCCTGCAAAGCTAGACGGGAATCCCAATCGATCTAATTCGTTCTTTATGACTAATGGGAAGTCAAGTACGGCACTATCTAACCACATTGCCCCTATTCCTGGTTCATCTGCAAAAGCAATTGCCGCACCGCCACCAAGTGAGAATGCGGTCATTCCAACTTCTCCCGGAGAATATCCTTTCTCAGAAACTAACCAATCATAAGCTCCCAAGATGTCTTTGTATTCTTTTTGACCGATACTCACATAATCACTGACAACATCGCTATCGCCATAATTCCTCAAATCAAAAGAAAGACTATTGATACCTGCTTCAGCAAGATAGCTTTGCATCAACAACATTTCTGGTTTGCATTTACCATTCTGAGGCATTCCGTGTGTTTGTATTACAACCGGAGCATTTGGATCGACTTCGATATACCATCCTCGAAGAGTTATTCCGGATTCGCCTCTAGGTTCAAATGAGACATTCTCGTACTGATATTGATAATTAGACACATCAAAATTCTTCCTTATGTCTATACGCTCCTCTGAATCATTCCATGGTTCAAAACTTTCCCAGTCGTCATTAGTGGTCCAATTATCGGGTGTATTAGAAGCCCACATGCCACAACCAGGATTTGCAGAAATACCTTGGGACGCAACTGTGTATCCAATACCGATATAAGCGAGAGAGAATAAGAATGTAGATACTAAGAATATTGCAACGATTTTTCGTTTATTATCAATTATTGGAGCTATATTCCAGCGGCTCATTGTTCTGCGGAAGAGTATATTGCAAATAAAATAGAGACTTTATCGTTAGTTTGAATTTTAATTTTGTGCGACTTTTTGTATTTCATTTTGATTTAGGTATGGAAAAATAGTTTCGAAAAAAGAATTGAAGTAGAATGAATCTATCATGTAGTATCTTTTCCAATCCATGCTTCGAATGAGCATAGTCTTAATGCGCTACTGTAATCTCTCTTGATTTTTAATTCAGGTTTTGGTTTACCGGCTAGGATGGGTGGAAGAATTTCATTTATTTTACTATTGGCAGATGGAATGTCTGATTCTGCGACTATTACTCTGCCTCGTATTAATGAAACGTTACTTCGATTGAGTAAGGGAATTAAGTCAGGGAGAAGCTCTATTGTTCGATGAGGAAGGTTGACCAAGACCATATCCCATTTACCCGAATATTGAGGATTTTGAGAAAGTTTTGTAGCATCAGCCAATCCAACTATTCTGTCATCATAATATTTTTGTAACTTTTCTGATTTGGTCGGATATTCTCTTTTGTCCCATCTCTTGAGATTCTCGAATAATAATTCCACTGCTGATGAATTCAAATCAGAGGCTAGTATATTGCCGACTAAGTCTTCTTCTGCAATCAAGGTAGATAGTGCGGGACCTACTCCACAAAACGGATCACAAATCGCTAAAGGACGATTGAGTTCATTACGTAATTCTTTAGCGAATCGAAGTGTTTCAAGCCTCTCTGTTTGAAGTTTAGTTGAGTAGTATGCCACTTTGGGATCACATGAGATATATCTGCCGGATTCTTTGACCGAAACCTTTGTGTTGGTGAGTTCTGAAGGAATGTTGTCAAAATATAATTCTGAATCTTTACGCGCTCCTATAGGTTCTAAATCTCTAATTCTTAATTCTCCCATCACTCCTCCATCAGATAATACTAATCTAATAAATGGATGAGAGAGTAGTTTGGCTTGGGCAATTTTAGATGTATATTGTTCTATACTATCATCTATTCTTACTATCAACATATCTCCAAAAAATTCATGTGATGAGGGCCATGATTCTTTATGCTCAATCACCGTATCTTTTCCTACTAAATTTTCCAAATGATTCCACCAATCGGTATCTATGATTTCATTTGGCATTCCTTCAGAGAAAACAATTTCAAATTCGCAGAGAGGTTTTGGTAAATTTATATTGGCAGACACTGAAATAGGGATTAGGCGATTTTTTCCGTCTTCTGAGGAAAAAATTCTGTGCTCCTTGGATAACCAATCAAATTTTGTTATCTCGGTTAAAGCAGCCTGTACTTTTTTATTTGGCACTAGTAAATGTCGCATCACGTTCATGATGTGCAGGCGGTTAGACCCCTTCACCATGACGGAGGAGAGATTGTCGGCTGGCTTGTGGCTCATTGGCTTGGGGCCTGGAAATTTAGATCACATGAGTCAGAAGGCAATCGACGTAGCAAGAGCATGTTCTGAAAGATTTTTAGAAGGGTATACTGCTATTCTTCCGCCTTATCAAGAAGATAGATTAGAGGATTTTGTAGGAGGGTGGGAGAGAATAATGAGGCCTCTAGTTGAAAATCCTGAAAAAATATTAAAATTGGCCAAAAAAGAACCTGTCGCGTTACTAATTGTGGGAGACCCCATGCAAGCCACTACTCATGTTGATTTAGAAGCGAGATGTGATGAATTACATATAGGTTTCAATATTATACCGGGAATTACTGCTACGGCACTTGCAGTATCATTATCGGGATTACAATCCTACAGGTTTGGGAGGCAGGTTACCATTCCTTATTCCTATGGTAATTATTTACCTTCGTCGCCTTTGGAAATGATCTATAGAAATTATGATAATAATCTCCATACTCTTGTATTGTTGGATTTAGACCCTACAGGAATGGGGGTAGAGAAGCCTACTCCTATGAGTCCTCGCGATGCATTCACAATACTACAAAAAATGGAAGAAAGAATGGTCGAGGAGGGGAAAAAAATATCGCAACAGATTAAAAATTTAGATAGTATTTTACTTACCGATATCTCATTAGACTCTCAAAAAATTATTGCTGGCAATCTTTCTGAAATCTCAGAGTACAATGATGGTTGGATCCATTGTTTGATTATACCTTCTAAAATGAATCAAAATGAAATTGATGCCTTTGAACGTAGGAAAATTGTTTGACCATCTAATCGACGAACTCAAGGGGGGTCGATGTTTCCGTTAATTGTATAACATGGCTCGCCCACCTGCTGAAGTAAGATTTCCTGGCGATAAAAATCGTAGGAAAAAAATCAAAGTGCGCGGTATAAAACAGGCTTCTAAACAAATCCAGCAAAGATTAGAGAAGGATTTGGATGCTCTTTTGGAAGACCCCAAGATATTCTTGCCAGAAATAAAAGCGGAACTTGGTAGACCTAGGAAAGATATGATGGCTGCAAGCTTGAAGGAAATTGAATATGTCTCAAAAAAGCGTCACGATAGAAAATGGTTAGCTAGAAGAATGGTGAAGAGGAGAGGTTGTATGGTTTCCCGGGCATTAGCTGGTAGTCTGTTGGCTGCTCTTGATGGAGATCATTCAACAGTAGCCGTATTCAATAATCCAATATATGGTACTTCGAGTTTTATTAGAAGAGGTAATGGGAAACAGGCCCATCAGGCAGCAATTCAAAATTATAATAATCATAAATTAAGAATGTTAGCTTGGGATGAACATGCAAAGTCTGGACACTGGTTTTTCTCTTGGAAAAATGGGTTTGAATATACAGGCATGGCACCTAAATCACCTGAAAATTGGATCGATGCTGCACTGGAGTTCTCCTCTGTTAAATTTTCTGGAGATAAAATAAGATGGAGTAAAGGACTTGATGAAGAGACGGTACTGAATAACGTCTTTTCGGATTCTGGATGGTTAAAAATTACCTTTCAAAACGGCGTTATTGCTGGGTTGTCCCAAAATTCTCTTACCAAAACTGAAGAAGGTTTCGTTCCGTCAATAGCACTCACAATGTTGCCGCCAAAAATCTCTGAAATCATCGATGCTGAGTGGATGTGGAGGCCAATTGGTTGGCCTGAAGATAAGGCTTTACCGACTGAAGGATTGGAAAAATTAGATGAAGTATTACTTGCTTGGATGTCAATGGCTTTGGAAGATTCTTCGTTGGGTAGAGAATGCCGCAAAAGTATCTTGAACTCAATTGATGAGGGTTATATTAGTGGCAATAATTGGTTCGATAATGAGTCAAAGAAAGACTTCTTAGAGTTTTTATCAGGAAGTGATGATGAGAAGGAGGCAATTGCCGCTGTATTAGATAATCTAGAGACTGGAATACATGTAAGGCAAGATGCCATTACTTTTGAATTGGAGGAAAAAGTTGTAAGATTTGAAGAAAATGCTTGCCATCCTCTTTTGGTTTCTTTATGGAAAGATCACGGGCTCACTATATTGGATCAAATGTTCGAATTAAGTGGCGAAGAAGCCGAGGAAATTTACAATAAACAATTACAACGGAAACAAGGTTTTGGGGCATTTTTGAGAGAGTTGAATAATAATCTCTCAACGGCAAAAAAATTAGACTCGTTACCTTGGAGTAATGTTTCATTACCAAAGCCACTTAGTTTTGCAGATAAATTAATCAGAAAGGCGGGTGACGATGGAGTTGCATCTACTGTATCATTGGCTAGAAAAGGAAAAGATTTGGATGCGGCAATGGGATGGGCTTGGCTTGTTGTACACGATAGAACAGAATCGGATGCATGGAGATTTGATTCAGCTTCTCGTGACAAAGGTAGCGATTGGGTCCCTGTACTACATATGTTATGGAATTCAGCTAAAAGAATTCTGAATGAGAATAGTGAAGAGGCAGTATCTGACTATGTTGAGGCTATGAAAAAATTAGCAGAAATATCTGGTGCTGGTAAATTAACTTCTCCATGAGTATCAAACTACTATCCAAATTGCAACAGCAATTAATGAAAAACCCATTCCTCTGTTTAACATTGTAGCCGACTTTGTAGTTGTGAACAACTTTCTTAGTTGAGTACCGAAACCAGCCCATGTCATAACAGCAGGTAACCCAAATACAAGATTAAGTCCTACAAGCATCACTTTTGCTCCAAAACTAGGGCCGAATAAAAGTCCGAATTGGGTCATTAAAACTAGAAAATGAATCCATGCTTTGCCGTTGACGATTTGCAGAACAATGCCGGTTATTGGACCCAATTTAGTGCTTTTTTGTTCATCGTCAGACATTGGAGAAGATTTGAAAACTTGATACCCTAAATATGCGATATATAATGCTCCAATGTATGTCAACAAATCAAAGAAATTTTGGTTTTTTTCAATGAATACAGTTGCTCCACCTACAAAAATACCCAATGATGACCAACCTACTGCCATTCCTGAAATTAATGGTAAGGTGCCTTTGAAACCGTGCTGCGAACCGTGTGCAGCACAAAGAATATTATTTGGTCCCGGAGAAAAACACATTGCAATTGTGAAGACTAGGAATTGGGCGAGAAGTTCTGAATCCATATTAACCACTAAGCACGAGTGGAAAGTAAGTCAGCAGCTACAGCTAAAGCCTGTTCGATGTCGTTCCAAATATCTTCAACATCTTCAATTCCAACGCTCATTCTAACAAAACCAGGCACTACTCCTGCTTCCATTCTTACTTCTTCGGGAACAAACATATGACTGGAATTGAATGGGCATTCTACTAAACTCTCAACACCGCCCAAACTTGTTGCTTCAAGTGTCATGTTCAATGATTTCAGGAACTTAAGGGCTGCTGCATCTCCCCCTTTAACTACGTAGGAAAGCATACCACTGCCTTTTGGTAAAATTCTTCTTGCTAACTCATAATCATCATAATTTGGTAGAGAAACATGATTCACTGATTCGATCATTGAATGTGTAGAAAGCCTTCTTGCTAACTCTGCGGCATTAGATGTATGGATTGGCATTCGAGCATGTAAAGTCCTCATTCCCCTCTCTAGAAGATAACACATGTGAGGATCTGCGGCACCTCCAAAGTGTACTTTTTTAGGGAAAATTTGGGCAATTAAATCTTTTTTACCCACTACAAATCCTGCAATTAAATCTGAGTGGCCGCCGAGATATTTTGTTCCTGAATGTATTACTAAGTCAAATCCGCTCTTAACTGGGTTGCAGCCCCATGGTGAAGCAAATGTATTATCAACAACAGAAATTAGATTATTTTTTTGTGCTATTACAGCCATGGCGTCTAAATCGCAAACTTTCAGAACTGGATTGGATAATGTTTCCACGTAGATCATTTTTGTGTTGTCTTGAATTGCAGCTTCGTATGAAGAAGGGTCTCTCATATCAGCCATAGTTACTTCGATACCAAAACGCGGAAGATCTTCGGTAAGCAACCCATATGTTCCTCCGTAAACGTCTGTACTAGCAATAACATGATCCCCGCTTGATAAGAGGCCGAGAAGTGTTGTAGATATTGCCGCCATACCACTAGCAAAGGTTTCTCCATCCTCTGCACCTTCCATAGCGACGATTTTTTGCGCAACCGCTTCTGAATTGATACTGGATAGCCTCGCATAGAGCATTGTGTGCTGAGCCCCACCAGCCCAACCTGCATATCTTTCATCAGTCAAATGATATGTTGAAGACAAGAATACGGGAGTATTTACTCCTCCTCCAACAGAATTTGTTCCTGAATGTACTGCTTTAGTTGCGAATCTCTTGTCGGTATTGTCATTCCTCATATACCTCGGAGAGAGTGTAAGCAAATCAACTAAACGGCGAATATATGATAAAGATGTCGAGATTTTGACGGAGAATAGTGAAATAGCCGACTTATTGACGGAAATACTAAGAAAGAATAGTCTTAGCGTCGTATAATGCCCTTTTCAAATCTAGATACTAAAGATTCTGGTATACTAAAAATGCTAAATGAAGATTCGAGAGCGACTACACAGGCAATAGCCGATGCTTTGAATATGCCAAGAGTTACGGTCCATGATAGAATAAAAAGATTGCAAGATAGAGGAGTCATAGATAAATTTTCTGTGGAGATAAATCGAAGAGAGTTAGGGTGGCCTTTGCATGGATTCATTCTTGCGAATTGGGCAGGGCAGAGAGAAGATATTGATAGGAGATTCGTGGCTGAAGAAATTTGTAAAATGCCTTTCGTTGTAGGGTGCCATATAGTTACTGGCCAATGGGATTTTATTGTAGAAGTGGTGGCTAAAGATATGGCTAATTTAGGAGATTCCATCTTAGATCAGTTGTCTGAAATTAATGGAGTTGGGCACACTCAAACTTTGGTTTCTTTCTACAGCTTTGACGGTGTTGCCAAATCTCTTGGTTAACTGACAGGATCATTAATCCCCCATATCCTATCTGTTAATTGGAGGAACAGGGCGACTACTGGGCCTATCAATATCGCAAAAATAATAGTTCCCAACCCAAATACTCCGCCGAGTTTCCAACCAATTAACAATGCAATTATTTCGATTGTTGTTCTAACCCTACCTATTGGTATATTAGTAATTCTCTGGAGACCTGTCATCCATCCGTCGCGTGGCCCGGGGCCTAAGTTTGCGGTCAAATAAAAACCACTGCCTATGCCGACTAATATTGTGCCTAACAATACTTGAATAAACTGATAAATTTGTTGTTCAGGGTGTGGAAGATATGGTTCCATGACATCAATGGCTACAGCAATTAATATTGCATTTAGAATTGTCCCAACTCCTGGTTTTTCTTTCAATGGTATCCATAAGAAAAGCACTATTACGCTAATGAAAAACGTTGCTTGACCTATTGTCCAGTCAAATTGGATTCCGATACCTTGGGCTAAAACTGTCCAAGGAGCTACCCCGAGTCCGGCTGCAATAATTACAGCATCTCCTGTGCCGAATATCCATAATCCTATGACTAATATGGTTAAGGTGTTTAATTTGGGCTTAGTAGACATTGGGTCATTAGAGCTCCAAGTAGTGGTAGGTACCTTTTTTGCCAATTTGAAAAAAGGTTGAGATTTAGACAAAAATTACTCACCTTTAACCCAATTAGAGTATTCATCCGTGGATTCTACCGCCCAATATAATATTTCAGGGACATCGTAAGGATGTTCTGATTTTATCTTATGAATCAATTTTTTAATCTTAGATTTGGTAGTTTTAAGTTGTATCAGCCATTCTGATTCACTCGTTATTTCTTCCCTCCAGCGATATATCGATCTTCCTCTATTTACTTGTACACAAGCAGAGAGTTTTGAATCTATAATAGACTGAGCCCAAATCCCAACTTCTGCATCATTAAGGTCGCCACTAAGAGATGTTTGAACTATGAATAGCGTGTCAACCATGGACAATCCTAGACGGGTTTCCAATATAGCCTGTGGCATATATTCAATGCCTGTGTATGCTTCCGAAGTTTCGGCGATAAGATGGGGGCGTGGCAAAAACCTATTGATTCTGGCGGAATTCCTGATTCAGAGACTCATTTTGATGTTATTGTTGTAGGAGGCGGTCCTGGAGGCTCGGCTGCAGCTGCTTACAACGCTTTGAACGGTTGTAAAGTTCTTTTATTGGAAAAAGAAATTTGGCCTAGAGATAAGATATGTGGAGATGCGGTTGGAGGTAAATCGCTATCTCATGTAAAAGAATTAGGAGTCTTAGATATGATTGAGTCGACTCCTCATTATGTAGTGGATTCTATCGTTTTCGGCAGTGCAAATGGTTCTGAAGTCAGAGTCATGCTGCCAAAGGAGTCCTATGAAAAAATGGGTTTACAATCTGGTTATGCATTGCCTAGAATGCAATTTGATTACATGATGTTTCAAAGAGGCCAAGAAATAGTTAGAGAAAATGGAGGATCTGTAATACAGGGTTTTTCTGTACATGAAATAATATTTGAAAAAGAAAATGGTGTTCACAAAATAAAGGGCGTAAAGGGGAGTGTCGGAGGGAGAAAATCAGGTAATGAAGAATTAACATTCACCTCTGCAGTCACAATCGGAGCTGGTGGTTACAATTGCCCGGTATCGAGAGTAATTACTGAATTGCATAATGAGCCACATAGAGACGATGATCATTTCTGTGGAGGCTATCGAGAATATTGGGATGATGTTGGAGGATTGGGGGGTGATGAGGGCCCGATTGAAATACACTTTATTGACGAAGTTTTACCGGGTTACTTCTGGCTTTTCCCCGTACAAGGAAATAGAGTTAACGTAGGGATTGGGATGTTAATTTCTGAACATAGAAAACTGAAAAAAGATAGAAAGAAATCTCTCAAGAAAATACAAAAATGGGTAATTAAAGAACATCCGCGATTTAAGGAAAGATTTGCGAATGCCACATTAGTTCCGGGTTCTGAAAAGGGGTGGCAATTACCGTTTGGTTCTCCGAGAAAGGATGCTCCCTCATATCAACCAAGGAGAGTGGCGATGGCGGGCGCTATGTGCGTAGGAGATTCTGCAAGCTTAGTGGATCCATTTAGTGGTGAGGGTATTGGTAACGCATTACTATCTGCAAAAATGACTTCAAAACATTTCGATAAAAATCTGCATGCAAATGGATTCCCGGAAGAAGGTGCTAAAGAATATATGATTGATTTATGGGGTGCATTGGGCTCTGAATTAAAAAATTCTAAGACTTTACAACAGGTTATGAAATGGAAAGTGCTTACCAATTGGTTTGTCAAGAAGGCATCAAAGAAAGAAGAGTTAGGAAAAATGATGTCGGAAATGATTGCCAGTAAAGAATCGCAAAAAATGCTTTGGAGTCCTTGGTTTTTAATGAAAACATTATTATTACCATGAGGTTATATTTATGCAAAATTTAACCCGTAATTTAGATGGGATTGAAGCAGTTTTCTTAGATTTAGATGGAACTATTTACATGGGAGATAATCTAATTAAAGGCGCTGTGAATTTTCTAAATCGGATAGAAGAAAAAGGGATTAGAAGATTCTTTTTATCCAATAACTCAAGCAAATCAGTAAAGCAATATTTATCCAAACTAGAAAATTTAGGAGTGCCAGCTAAGGAAGAAGATATATTATTATCGACTCATGATTTATTGGCATGGCTTTCCTCAAATAATATTTCTGAAACCTACCTAGTAGGCACTGTTGGAATGAAAGAAATGCTAGAATCTGCGGGCGTTAATACATCTTCTAATGATCCCCAATATGTTGTTCTAGGTTACGACACTGAAATAACTTATCAGAAATTGACTCAAGCCTCGATTAATTTGCATAAGGGAGTGCCTTTGGTTGTCAGTCATCCAGATATGGTTTGCCCCTCACCAAATGGTGGCTTACCAGATACTGGAGCATATCTTGCATTGTTTGAAGCGACTACCGGCGTTAAACCCGAACATATTTGTGGGAAGCCAAATCCAGGAATGATTCTGCATAAAATACACGAATTAGGCATTGATCCGAAAAGCTGCGCAATGGTTGGCGATAGGCTCTACACTGATATGGAAATGGCTGAAAGATCGGGCGTTCATGGTATTTTGGTGTTATCTGGAGAAGCTACATTAGAAGATGCTAGGGCAGCGAACCAAAAACCGAGTTTGATTGTGGAATCAGTTGCAGAATTGTGTTAATGATGAATTTCTTCACAGAGAAATTTCGTTTTATCATGTGTACTTGTTGTTTTAATAATAAAAGTCATTCGGGCCTCCATGGAAGGAACGACTGACCCGTCAGTTTTAGAAGATAGATTATACTACAAAATTGGTAGTTTTGTTTATGATAATGCCAAGGTTGTATTAGTTACTACTTTACTGTTAGGAGTTGGTCTCGCGGGATTAATGACTTTGGAGCCTAAATATATCGAAGGTTTTGGCGAAGGAGATTTGGAATCTGTTCACGGATGGGATGCTATCGCAACTGGATTTTCTGATGAAAATGAAAGTTCTTATGAGGTTTTTTATGTTCTCTTCCATCACCCAAGCGGAAACTCTAGTGATGTAGAAATTAGAACCGCGATGGAAGAAACCGTTAGAGTGTTTCAAACTAACGAAGATGTTACAATAGATTATCCTTGGTTCACTAATGAGGCAAATAAGTCGAATCTGATCAGTACCATTGATGAGTCTTGGTCTAGAATACGCGTACAATTCAACTTGGATAGAGAGGAATCAAAGGTTTTGCTAAAGGAAACTATTGAAGATTTGGAGTTACCAGAAAATACTCCTGAGGGAATGGAAAAATGGGTAACTGGAAACTTGGCTATCGACGTTGTATTTGACTTAACTCTTGAAGATGAATTAATCAAAGCGGAATTAATCTCTGCTCCTCTTACCTTACTTATTTTACTACTAGTGTTTGGAAGTCTTGTTGCTGCGGGTTTGCCTGTTCTGACTGGAATTTACACAGTGATTGCGGCTGTAGGTATAGTTACTGGACTAACTTATATTTTTGACGATATCACGATTTATGCAAATAATATTGTATCATTACTAGGTATTGGATTAAGTGTAGATTATTCATTATTCATAGTTAATCGATTCAGAGAGGAGTTGCGTAGAGGTAGAGACCATAAAACGGCTATTGCAATGACTAGTGCTACTGCAGGTAGGGCTATTTTCTTCTCTGCAATGACTGTGATGGTTGGATTGATGGGTATGTTGTTTTTCGAAAATACTGGTTTGCCATCACTAGGTTGGGGCGGTATATGTGCCACCCTTGTTGCTTTGGTTTCATCAGTAGTTCTTTTACCAGCTATATTATCCTTATTAGGAGATAGAATAAACTCATTCAAAGTTCCTTTCTCAATGACAGATACGAACAAGGAAGACGGTTTTTGGTCATGGATTGCTGAAGGCGTAATGAAGCGTCCTTTATCCGTACTAATCCCAGCAGTGATGGTTCTACTAATCGCTGGTTCTCCTTTTCTCCAAGCAGATTGGGGCATAACTACGTACAAGGCTTTGAGTCCGGATGATGAATCAAGGAACGGTTTAGAATTAACAGATGTTTATTGGCCAGAAAATGTTGGGAATACTGCTCAGATTGTATTTGAAATTGAAGAAAATATTGATCCTTTCTCAGAAGAAAATATTCGTAACTTGTACAATTTTTCAAAGGAAATTATGACTATCGAACATACTAGTTATGTTTACACGTATGCACATTTTGATTCATCGATGAATCAAGACGAAGTAATTGCCTTTTGGGATGACTCTGAAGACGAAAACTTGACTTCTGAAGAAAAATATAATCTAGATTTAAAAAGGAATTTTCATATTGAAAGTTCTGTAGGAAATAATGTAATTTTAGTGATTGTTGGAATAGAGGGTGAACAATCTAGTGAAGATTCTAGAGATGTTGTAAGAAGTATTCGATCTTTAGAAAGTAAAAATGATCAGTTTGGTAGCCAAAGTACTGTTAATGTTGCTGGTATTGCAGCTTACAATCAAGATATTTTAGAAGCGGTGGCAGAAAATATGCCGATTGCTTTGGTATTTATTCTGATCTCGAGTTATATACTTATTTTCTTACAAGTTAGATCGGTGGTTTTGCCACTAAAGGCACTAGTAATGAATGTATTATCAGTCAGTGCTTCGTTCGGAGTATTGGTATGGATTTTTCAATATGGTAATGGGGCTGAATTATTAAATTTCACACCTCAACCGATAGATCCAACAACTCCAGTAATGATTTTTGCAATTTTATTCGGATTGAGTATGGATTATGAAGTTTTGATGCTATCAAGAATTCACGAAGAATGGGAGCGAACCAAGGATAATACAAAGGCTGTTGCGGTCGGATTACAAAAGAGTGGCCGGATAATTACGTCCGCGGCTTTGGTAATGATAACTGTGTTTTCCGCCTTCGGTTTTTCCTCGGTTGTCATAATGAAACAATTCGGCTTTATGCTTGCTTTGGGTGTTGCTGTTGATGCTAGTATCGTTAGAGCATTGGTCGTTCCATCCACAATGCGATTAATGGGCGACATAAATTGGTGGGCTCCAAGTTGGATATCAAAAAATGAGTCTGATGAGGAAGAATAATTCGTTAAGTCGAAGTGTGTAGGCTCGGACGGGTTTGTATGAATAAGGAATGCGTTGTTGTAACTGGCGCTAGTGGATATATTGGGAGCCATATTGTGGCGAATCTCTTATTGAAGGGTAAAAAAGTTAGAGCGACAGTTCGAGATTCGCAAGACCATGAACGAGTCAAGCACTTGAAAGAAATGGAAGTATCAGAGAATGGTTCGTTAGAAATTGTGGAAATGGATCTTTTTGATGAGGATAGTGTGGACCTTGCAATAAGTGGAGCGACGGATGTAATTCATACTGCTGCGGTAGTCATCGTGAGGTCAAAAAATCCACAGGAAAAAATTGTTGATCCAAGTGTAATTGGCACGAAAAATATTATTTCAGCAATTGAAAAAAGTGGCACTGTTGAAAGATTCGTTCACACATCTTCAACTGCAGCAATTCGTCCACAAGAATGGGAAGATGGTGAAGTCTTGACTACAGAAACATTTGCGAAAGATGCCACATTAGAACAGAATCCATACGGGTTGGCGAAATATAGTGCTGAAATGGTTGTTAGAGATTGGCATAAACAAAAGAATGATGTGAAAAAACCAAGGATGGTTACTATTCATCCTTGTATGGTTTTTGGCCCACCCCTTTCACCAAGACACCTGAGAGGATCTCTTTCAATTATTATGATGTTAGTCAACAGAGAATTGCCAGTATTACTGCCTATGCAAATCAGCATAGTTGACGTTAGAGATGTTGCTGAAGCTCATGTAAGGGCATTGACGATGGGGAGAGATGGAGGGAGATATCTGACGGTTGCTGGCGAGATGATGTGGAGCGATATTTCAAAAATTCTAATAAAAGAGTTTCCTGAAAGGAAATGGCCTTTCAGACAATTATCTTACTACTTTGCACTGATAGTGTGTGCATTTCATCCGAGAGTGAGTGTTTCTTGGGCAAAAAGACATTTGAAAAATAAATTATATTGGGATGCTGCTCCTGCTGAAAAAGATCTGAAAATGGAATGGAGATCTATTGATGCAACATTGGTTGATACGATTCCAAATATTGTAAACAATAATTGGGATAAATAATCACACACTAATACTGTTTATGTTTTATGCTATTGTGAAATCGCGAACATATGCGCACTCTTACTCAGAATAGGGGTTTGGTGAAATTGAATCAAAAATCCGTAGTAGGTATACGACTAAATGCACTGCTAATGGTGGTACTAATCGCTTCCATGTCGGGCTCTATTGCTTATGCAAGCAACAGTACTCAACCCGATACATCAAAAATGAGTAAGGAATTAGTTTCTGAATTGGAATCAGTGGACGAAATAGAGGTAATTATTCAATTCACTAGTGAGCAAGATAATTCCGTTTGGCAGTCTCTGGAAACCATGGGAATCGAAATGATTTCTGAAATGTCTGTGCTAAATGGGGGCCTAATCGTTGGAAAATCAACAGATATCTCTCGGCTTTCTACATTTTCAATAGTACAACACATGGAGCTTAACGTCCCTATTGAACATTTTTATCTGCCGGGAGACCAAAATGATACTGAAGCCATGATGCACGAAACTGTAAGATGGGTGAATGCTAGCTTGGCATGGCATCGTGCAATAATCGGAACCGATGGGGTTCTCAAAACAGAACCCGACCTCTCTCTGAAAGAATATGATGGTGAGGGCGCCACCGCAGTAGATCTTGATACTGGAATTGATGGTGAGCATCCAGACTTTGATTGTGGAGAGCCATGGACGGGAGAGAAACTAATCTGGTCAGCTAAATGGACCGGTCTCGCATGGGTAGATGCTCCTAATTGTAATTCAGACACATCCAGCGGGCATGGGACTCACGTTGGCGGGACTATAGCAGGAAATGGTGACGCATCGGGCGGTAGAAGGTTAGGTACCGCAAAGGGCGCAACAATAGTTGCACTTGGAACTGGAGATGGAGCATCAATATTTGCAGCCGTAGAAGGGCTTGAGTGGACTTACCAACACAGTAGACCTGGTTTGAATGACTTCAATATCCGAGTAGTGTCTAATTCTTGGGGTACTAATGGAGATTACAACCCCTCCAACGTAGTAACACTGCTTACAGACATGCTGACTTACGAAAATGATGTTGCTGTAATTTTCGCTGCTTCAAATAGTGGAGGAAGCGGCGGAGAGTCAGAAAGTGATTTGCGAACAAATGTATACGCGAATACGCCGTCAGCAATATCCGTAGCTGCGCTTACTCACGACGGTAATGCTGTCACCTCTTTTTCGAGTAGAGGTTGGGATACCCAGCAACATACGTGGCCAGATATTGGAGCACCCGGTAGAGATATTTGGGCAACAGCACCAAGGGCGACTGCGATTGACGCCTCGACAAGGACTCAGGGCGATCTGTACTACATGGCAATATCAGGTACTAGTATGGCAACGCCACATATTGGAGGAATTGCAACACTTCTCCTAGCGGCTGCACCATCATTAGGTGCTGCTGATTATCAAATTGAAGATCATGATGAAGGCGAAAGCATGTATTTTGATCAACCTGCAAAGGGTTTGCAATTCGAAGATTGGGCAACTAGGAATGAATCAAGAGTACATGAAATCGAATTAATTCTAGAACTCACCTCACATTATGAAATCCTGAGAAACTCATGTGAAGAAGGCAATGATGATGACAATTGCGATAATATTCCAGAGGATTGCTATCTCTCAGAAAATACAGACAGATGTCATGATTGGAGAGTCGGACACGGCCTCGTCGACACAGATAGAGCTCTAGCACTTGCAAGAACTCTTCAGGTTATGCGAGATCCTAATGAAGACGGTTTCTTAGATTATCCAGAAGCTACCGTTTGGGACGCTTACGAACATTATGAGGGGATTATGGATACAAGAGGTTTGCAACTCAGCACCGATCAACTTAGACATGCTTGGAAAGGAGAGTGGAGTCATTTCAATAACGGCCCTACTAGCACTTTCGGCACATATTCCACCGACGATAGACACTACGTTTGGGTTCCAAACGGAACATATGAAATGCAAATTGCATTCAGTTCTCTGGATTGGGATACTGATACAGCACAAATAGCCCAAATTAGACCAAATGTTGATCTTGCCTCAGATGGAAATGATGATGCACAAGGGCAGGGGACTCTAGTTGGTGATACGATTTACGTCGTATTGGATATCCAGCCAGAGCATTGGAATGCATGGACTGAATTCGATGTGACAGGTACGGCAATATCTCTTCCAGTCACAGGAGTCTTGACGGGTTCAGAATTTATGGAGCCGCGAGTACCCTACACATTTGACGTTCTACTCACACTCGATGTTAGCCAAGAATGGACATTTGAAGTTCCATTACGGTTCGATGGATACTCAGACTTGGATCCTGCCCCTCCTTCAGATTTCTATGATGAAGATTCTTCATTCGACTTGATTATGGTCAGGCCAATTTACGATGAAAGTAAGATACCTGCATTTAACGCTGACAATTCACCAATGATTGAAAAATCATCTAACTCAATTTTTATGGCTGGATTTTTGCTTTCGTCTCTTCTCATCATTGTTGTGGCAGCCACTATATGGCTGCGGAATAAATCTGATGATGTCTTAGACGCTGTAATTGAAAATGAAGAGTGAAAAATCATCAGATTCTTGTTTCTTACTGAATATATTATACCGTTATTCTGATGTATGTGGTGTACTGACGGTTGTTCATGCGTGCTATAGCCGGCTGTATGATATTGCTTTTTTTGGCACCGATGATTTCTGGATGTTTTGCTGGTGATACCGTTGAGGAAATTAAAGAGAACAATCCCTTTGATAATCTCTGCCCAAATGGCATTGCTAACAATACGTGGTACCACTATCCCGGGGCTATCGATGCCTTGACTTCTCCCCATATAGTAAATGGAACTTCAATTTTACAAGGTGAAAATATTCCTATATGTACAGAGGGGACGTATTATGGAATTGGGTTTTCCACTTTTGAGCCCACTATTGGGATTACTTCTCAGGATAACATATACATGACTAGTTGGGGTAATGGTGCCGCTGGCGCTACTGCAATTATTCAGTGTAGCGACCTTTTCGAGATGACTAATGTTTCCGATTATTCATGCCAAGATGTTTACAGTCCTACTTTAATTCCTGTTGGGAATTCTAATGACCCTTATGTTTACGTAGACCCTTGGACCGACCGAATAATGAAGTTCGATATGCATGCCTTATTGGGAATGACTGTTGAAACATCGGACGATGAAGGAGAAACATGGTCTCCGTTGCCTACAGGTGCTTCAGGAACTTCGATTCAGGATCATCAAACAATAGCTTCCTCTCCGTATCCTGCGGTATTACATCCAACAACATGGGTATTCTGTATCAATGGTAACTGGCAGTCTCCACTATGCTCATCAAGTTTTGATGGAGGTTTAACTTGGACTCAGCAAGTTCCAGGTGCTCCGCCTAATTGTAACAGCGGAGGATTGACTGGCCATATGGTAGGAGCCAATGATGGGAACTTCTACAGAGGTAACCCTAGTTGTGATGGAGAGGGTTATTCAATTTACAAATCCACTGACGGTGGTTTAACTTGGTCTGAACATGTTCTACCAACAGACGTTACAGGCACTGCAGATACTTGGAATGCCGAAGAAGCACAAGTTTATCCTGATGAAGAAAACAATGTACATGCAATGTGGATGGGTGTTGATGATTTACCATATTATTCATATTCATTGGATCAGGGAAATTCTTGGAGTGATCCATTGATGATTGCCCCTCCAGGACTGAATGGTACCGGTTTCCCTGCAGTAGCAGCAGGAGATAGCGGTCGTGTCGCCTTTGCCTATCTTGGAGATACAGGAGGAGATACATGGAATGGTTATATTTCAGTTATGACAGACTCATTCAGTGATATGCCGTTGATAACTACTGTCCAAGTGAACGAATTTGGCGACCCGTTGAGTCTGGAAGCTGAATGCGGATACAATAGATGCGGAGGATTTGGGGATTTCATAGATATTCTTGTAGATAGTCATGGAAGGGCTTGGTTTGGTCTTTCACATAATATTGGAAATAATATACAAGATGAAGGTATTTACGGGACCATGATGATGGGGCCAAGTCTCAGAGGGCCTACAGTACCACTGAATGTATTACCAGAAGGTGGGCCTCAGACATTGGCTTAATTCAGAATCCATTTGACCAAATATCAATCCCTTGAAGAATGAACCCGCCTGCAAATATCAACATTGCAACACCGCAAAGAGATAAAGCAAATTTATAACTTTTAGCAGAGATATTCCCTCGACTTTTGTCGAATAAATATGCGATAAAGGTCTTTACCAAAATAATTGAAATCAGGAAAGAAATCGCGTAAGCAATGGGCGCTAGAGGTTCTTTTTCAGCAGCAGATGCCATCAGAGGACCTCCAATTAAAAACCAAAAAACATAGACATTTGGGTTCAATAAATTAGTCAATAACCCTCTTCGAAACGCTCCTTTAGCATCCGTAATCAATTCATCACCAATTGGGGGTTCTATAGAAAAACAATCTATGCCCATTTTTATTAAAAATAGCCCCCCTATAATTGAAATAGTAAATAACGCAAAGGGTTGAGTCGCAAACCATGTCGCTGCAAATAAACTAATTATCACTAAAGGGCCATCTGTAAAAATTGGTGCAGCAGCTGTCCAAGCACCGGCTCTAAGCCCTCCCGAAAGTGTTTCCTTAATCACCATCGTAAGTAAAGGCCCCGGCTTTATTCCTTCCACAAGTCCTAATGTAGCCCCTGCCAGAGTCAAACCTAAAATTAGATCTATCTCCATAATTCCCATCTATCCCTTGGACGGGTAAAGTTTGGCGAGTAGGTTCAATATCTCAACATATAGCCAGACCAGTGTTATCATTAATCCGAAAGCAGCTCTCCATTCCAATTGCTTAGGAGCACCTCTTTTCACTCCTTTTTCGATGAAATCAAAATCTGCAACTAAACAAAGGGCACCTATTCCAATAACAAATAGAGAGAATCCTATTCCTACGGGGCCATTTCCATGAATCAATGGTATTTCAAATCCTAAAAATATACCAACAAAAGAGACGATATATATGATTGCTATAGCGCCTAATGAAGAATACACTGCTATAGCAAGGTTTCTATCCCATGAGATTAAACGTGCCCGGTATAGCATCAACATTGAGCCTAAAATTGAGAAAGTTAGTGCTGCTGCAATTATACCCAAACCTGGAAACCCTGCTTCGATTTCTATGAATTTTGTTAAACCACCCAATGCAAGGCCCTCAAATCCAGCATAGGCGCATATCAAAACCGGGCTTGTAGATTTGGAAAAAATTACGATCATTGCTGTAATGAAACCACCTAAAAATCCTATAATCGCAAACTCAGGACGGAAGGCATAAGTTGCTATGGCTAAAGTTGTAGTAATTATCAGAAGTATTCCGGTTTTCTCTGCAGTCCCCTCCATAGTCATCAAATTAGAACTTTCATCCCACCAAGATGCTTCTTTGTAGTTCGACTTGTCGAAAGTTGAGTCTGAAAGTGTGGGGTTCCTTGAACGGTACATTGTAACTCCTCAAAGGGTAAACATACTCAAATCTTGGCATTGCAATTACTAGTTTAGAAGTTCTTTCAAGTGTAATCCAGTATAGCTGCCCTTAACTTTAGCAATCTTTTCTGGTGGACCTTCTGCCACTATAAGTCCGCCCAATTCTCCCCCTTCTGGCCCGAGATCAATTACCCAATCTGCACATTTAACCACATCTAAATGGTGTTCGATTACAATTACGGTATGTCCGTTTCTTCTAAGACGTAACATTACCTCTGTTAATTGATGTACATCAAACATAGAAAGTCCTGTTGTAGGCTCATCAAGGATGTAAACTGTGTGACTTCGGGTCGGTCTGTGTAATTCCGATGCTAATTTTACTCGTTGCGCTTCTCCACCCGATAGAGTGGTTGCTGGTTGGCCAAGCCGTATGTAACCCAGTCCTACATCTTTCAGAGTTGTAAGAATACGACTTAATGATTTTTGATTTTGAAAAAATACAACAGCCTCATCAACAGACATATCTAGAACTTCTTGGATATTTTTTCCTTTCCATTCAACTTCCAGAGTTTCTCTAGTGTATCTTTTTCCTTTGCAAACATCGCATGTGACCCATACGTCAGGTAAAAAATTCATCTCTAGTTTTATAGATCCTGCGCCTTTGCAAGATTCACATCTTCCACCTTTAACATTGAAAGAAAATTGTCCTGGTTGGTATCCTCGTTCTTTAGAAATTACAGTTGCTGCAAATAGATTTCTGATGTGTCCAAATGCCCCGGTATATGTCGCCGCGTTTGAACGAGGTGTTCTACCTATAGGAGATTGATCTATGACTATGGTTTTGTCTACAGCTTCGAATCCTTCCATCTTATCGTGTCGTCCGGGAGAAGTGTCGCTACCATGTATTTCACGTAATAATGCAGGGGCTAATGTTGAGGCTACTAAGGATGACTTTCCTGAGCCTGAAACACCAGTAATAGCAACTACACAACCTAAAGGAATTGATACATTTATATTTTGGAGATTATTTTCTCTCGCCCCTATGATGTGGATCCATTTTCCATCTTCTGGTGTTTTCCTATCTGCAGGTATGGAGATGTTTTCTTTACCAGAAAGATATGCTCCAGTAATACTTTCATCATTGGAAAGTAATTCATCTAATTCACCACTCACCAGCACCTTTCCTCCTTCTTTACCTGCACCAGGGCCTATGTCAACAAGCCAGTCAGCCTGTCTTAGGGTTGCTTCATCATGTTCAACGACAAGCAAGGTGTTCCCTAGTTCAGTTAGTTCTCTTAAGGTTTCCAAAAGGCGGTCGTTGTCTCTAGGGTGTAAGCCAATACTTGGTTCGTCGAGAACATACATCACCCCTGTCAATCTTGTACCAATTTGAGTTGCTAATCTAATCCTTTGAGATTCTCCTCCAGAAAGCGTGCTTGCTCGTCTATCTAACGTAAGATAATCCAATCCAACTAGTGCAAGGAATCTTAATCTCGCTTCAATTTCTTTGATTATTTCGGTACCGATAAAAATTGACCTCTCAGACAATTGTAAGGTTTTGGAAATAATCTCTGTGTTTGGTTTATCTCTACCTAATTTATCCCATGTTTGATCGAGTTCTCCTGCCCTCCAATATTGTACAACTGCTAACGCTTCCAAGACACTACAAGAGGAAATGGCGGGCAGAGATATCCCCCCTACTATCACTTTACTAACAGCATCATTCAATTTTTGGCCTTTACAATCTGGGCATGGTTCATCGTTCATATATGAGGCCATCCTAGACCTTGTTCTGTCCGAAGAGGTTTCGTTGTAAGTTCTACGGATTCTACTAAATACACCCTCCCAAGGTCTTAACATCTGGTATGAAGAGCCTTTCTCAGAAGTAAATTCAAAGGAAATTGCTGTGCCTCCAGAGCCGTGAAGAAGAATATCTTGCTCGTCATCATTAAGACTTCCAAATTCTAGATTCGGAGGGATTCCATAGTGCTCACAAACCTGCCTCATTTGACTCTTGTACCAACCAGACATCATGGAAGATCTAAATGGCCTAATACAGCCATCTTCAACAGATGCAGTTCTATCAATTACTAGGTCTGGAGAAAATTCTCTTTTTACACCTAGTCCTTGACAATTAGGGCAGGCCCCCAGTGGATTGTTGAAAGAAAATACTCTAGGCGACATTTCTGGTAAGAATGCTCCATGCTCAGGGCATGCAAACTCTTCAGAATAAGGAATTATCTGTCCTTTTTCTGTTTTTTCTGCCTCTTCGTTACGAATATTCGATTTATTTTTCTTGAGGCTTTCGATAGCTATGGTCCCTCCACCAAGACGGAGTCCTGCCTCAATTGCTTCGGTTAATCTCTGCCTGTTTGCTCTGTTCAATTTCAATCTATCGATTCTGACATCGATATCGTGTCTGAGATTCTTTTCTAAATCAGGAGGTTGTTCGAAATTTGCCTCTCGACCATTGATTTTCCCTTCCAAATATCCTTGTTCAATCAAGCCTTTGAATAAATCTACATGAGTCCCTTTTCTATTTCTAATTGTAGGGCTCCAAATAGCTATGGCATGTTCTTCGAAACGCCACATTATATCATCTACAATTTCTTGAACTGTTCTTCTGGCGACTTCCCGCCCACAATCCGGACAATGGGGAGTCCCTACTCTCGCCCAAAGTAATCGCATGTAGTCCATAATTTCAGTAACAGTAGCAACCGTTGACCTTGGATTGTGGCTACCCTGTTTCTGATCAATACTTATTGCAGGGGAGAGGCCTTCTATAGAGTCGCAGTCTGGCTTCTTCATTTGGCCTAAAAATTGGCGTGCATATGAGCTAAGGCTTTCTACATACCTTCTTTGCCCCTCAGCGTATAGAGTATCGAATGCCAAACTTGATTTTCCTGAACCTGAAACTCCAGAAATAACTACAAATTTACCTCTTGGTATTTCTACATCAATATCTTGAAGATTGTGAGTTCTTGCACCTTTAACCTCTATCCAACCTTGATCGAAAGATGTTTTTTTCTGTTTACGAGCCATTAGCGCCCCCCCTAACTATACTTGACGGAATGTTGACCGCTATTGAAGAAATGTATTTTTTTTCTATCAATTAAACCAAAATGCGTCAATTATATCGCCTATTTCTGCATCTGTATTCGGAGGTAGTAGTGTCACTCCATTATGTGCAACCATACTATGTATGTTCCCACTTCCTTGATGAGTATGTATTGATGCTTGTAGACCGTCTTTTTTACTAACTATTCTAATTCGACGTAAACAAAGTTTATTTTCTGCTCCTTTAACACTATTTTTCATTTTCACCCTAACTTTTCTCCCCAAATTAGGCTGTGCTGTTTCTTCAATTCGGTAAGTAGCAGAGAACCACGGACAAACTAACATCAAGAATACTAAATGACTGCTGACAGGATTTCCAGGTAAGCCAAATAGTGGCTTATTCCCCCATTTCCCAAAAATTGGAGGACCTCCTGGTCTCATATTTACTTTCCAAAAATTAATGTCACCCTCTGTTTCCATAATTTTTCTTACTATATCCCAATCCCCCATAGATACTCCGCCAGTTGTTATCAATGCATCACAATTATCTACTGCATCATTCATAGTCTCTCGTAATTGTTCTATGGAATCGGTGACTATGCCATAACGGACCGGTTTACCGCCCATTTTTTCGATTAAAGCAGCGATACCGAAAGAATTAGATTCAAAGATTTGCCAATCTTTGATTTCAGAATTTGGCATTACTAGTTCGTCACCAGTACTGATTATTCCAATAATAGGTTTTCGAAAAACTGAAATTTCATCATAACCCATTGTTGCAGCGAGTGAAATTGTGGAAGAGCCCATACAAGTCCCTTCAGGGATAGCTAATTTTCCTTTAGATAAATTCTCTCCCTTAATACGAATAAAGGATTTTTTAGCTTGACCTGTGATTATTACATTTTCTCCCTCTATTCTACTGTTTTCTACGATTACTATCGCATCTGCTCCTTCGGGTATCGGGGCACCTGTAGTGATCTTACAAGCCTCTCCTGATTCTATAGCATGGACACTTTCTGATCCTGCTTGAATTGTTCCAACTATCCTTAAAATTGTAGTATTGCTTGAAGAGCAGTCTTCTTCTTTCACGGCCCAACCATCCATAGCAGAATTGTCAAATCGGGGGTCATTGACTTTAGATATTAGCCCCTTTGCAAGTATTCTTCCGTTTGCATTGTCGAGATGGATAGTTTCTGAAGATAGATTTAATTTGCAAGCAGATATCAATTCTTTAGCTCTTTCAATGCTCACTCCGACCTCCATACAATCAACGAGGGGTTTCATACAAATGAATTATGCGTTGATTCTTAGGGAGTGTTATTCAAATATTACTAATATGACGCCTTATTATGTTCATAGAAGGAGAGTTTTTGATTCTACTTCTATTGTTTCTGATTGCTTTGCTATATTCTAGTGTTGGACATGGCGGGGCATCAGGGTATCTCGCAGTTTTATCTCTAACAATTTATGCAGAATATGATAGTGGGTGGTTAAAACAGCATGCGTGGGCGTTAAATTTAGTAGTTGCCGCAATTGCTTTTTATCATTATAAAAATGCAGGTTTTTTCAATCTAAAATTGACTCTTCCATTTGTTCTAGCAAGCATTCCATTTGCTATTATTGGAGGATATATGAAAGTTGATGGGGTTTTCTACGATACTCTGCTATCGATTACTTTGGTTTTGGCTGCATATAAATTATTACAAATAAAGGATGTTTATTCGACGACAAAAATTGAGATACCTAGTTTTCGGTATGCAATCCCCATTGGAGGGGCGGTCGGTTTAATGAGTGGTGTGATAGGTGTAGGAGGGGGCATCTTCTTATCGCCAATACTTTTACTAAAAAAATGGGCGGATCCGAAAACTGCTGCAGCAACTGCTGCACTTTTTATCTGGGTTAATTCAATGGCAGGTTTAGTCGGTGCAGGAATTTCGGGACAGTTGGTTATTCAGATGGACGTCCTATTTCCTTTCATTATGGCAGTACTATTTGGAGGATATATAGGGGCGAAATATGGTTCAGAAAATGCCCATCAATCTTTGATTAGGAAATTATTGATAATTGTATTAATCGTAGCTTCGCTGAAAAAAATATCTAATCTAATAATATGATTTATATCCCTATAAAGTCTGAATGCCCACATTCTGGATGAGCACAAATAACCTTGTATCTCTCTCTTTTTGGACGAGGGATTCGCATCATTGCGCCACACATCGTACATTGATGGGTGACAATTTCTGGTTCTTCTGGGGTTGAGTCTTCATAATCTTTGAAATCTTCTGCCATCGAGGTCCAACCAATTTGATCTGAATAAGAATCATCTTCATCAGTAATTTTATTTTGTCTCAAATTTAACTTGATATTGATTCTGCGCCCCTTCCTTTTCTTCTTTTTCGTTGGTTTTCCTTTAGGCTTAGGTTTACCCTTAGGCTTAGGTTTGCCTTTAGGCTTAGGTTTACGCTTTGGAGGTGTTTTATCCACCTCTTTTTTCTGTTTGCCGGGTGGTGCTGGAGGTTTTCCAGGTGGCGGCGGTGATTTCCCTGGAGGTGCTGGAGGCCTGGCAGGAGGTGCTGGAGGTTTTCCAGGTGGCGGCGGTGCTTTCCCTGGAGGCATTGGAGGCTTGGCGGGAGGGGCTTTTCTTGGCTTCTGCGAAGGCTTTGGGGGTGGTGGTGGAACCTTGTCTGCCATGACTATCCTCTGTTGGCAACCCGGGTGACTCTTTGAAAGAATCGGGAGTATGGTATCTTTTTCCTTAGCTAAGCAGGATATAATAGAAGTGATTCGCAAGGTATTGGAAGTAATTTTTCTCTTGCATCCAGGCCTTCCAGTTCTATCACAAATAAATTACCTATTACTTCTCCTCCTTGCTGTTGACATAATTTTACACATGCATCAACAGTGCCTCCTGTTGCAAGTAAATCGTCAATAATTATTATTTTGGCCCCCGGAGATATGACGTCATCGTGCATCTCTAAAATATTGGAGCCGTATTCTAAAGAATATTCGATTTGTATAGTTGAGGAGGGTAATTTTCCTGGTTTTCTGACAGGAATGAAACCTGCTCCTAGCTCGGCTGCAAGCATTGGTCCAAAAATAAATCCTCGGGCTTCGGGGCCAACAATATAATCCGGAGTCCAGTTATTATGATTGCAAATTTGTACAAACATATCTGTGATCTTGTTCAAATACTCGCCCGAATTAAGTAAAGGAGTAATGTCTCTAAACATAATTCCTTCTATAGGAAAATCTGGGATTGTTCGGATTTGTTGTTGAAGTTGTTTAATTGTTTCTTTATCGAAAATTGGCATTATAACACCTTTGAGAGGAGGCTCCCGGGCCACTAAGGCCCGAGAGTTCCTTTTACGTTATTCTACTCAATCGTTTAATCCGACTTGCTCGAAGATCCAATCGAATGTTGATGTATCTCCAGGGCCGAGGTAGAACATTATCATGAGTATAGCTAGAGTCCCCATGATCTTGTTGATTTCATCAAACTTACCCATTCCTGCTTTGATAGCAACGTATGAAATAACACCCCATGCAATACCGTCTGCAATCGAGTAAGTGAATGGCATCATGACCATTGTTAGGAAGGCGGGCAAAGCTATTTCGCCATTGTTCCAGTCAATATCTGCTGCTTGCCTCATCATCATTGCACCAATAATTACCAAAGCACATGCTGCAGCGAATGTCGGAATAGCTTGGAAGATATTCGAGAAGAATAATCCAGAAAGCATCAGTACTCCCACTGTGACTGCGACTAAGCCTGTCTTACCGCCTTCTTCCACACCAGCCACAGACTCAATGTAAGTTGTTGTTGTACTTGTACCTGTTAGTGCTCCAACAATTGTTGCTGCTGCATCTGACATAAATGCTTCATCAGAGTTCATTAGTTCGTCATTTTCATCGACATACCCTGCTTGTCGGCCTACTGAATAAAGAGTTCCTGCTGTATCAAAGATATCGACAAAGAAGAAAGTAATCATGACTAACAAGAAAGCGCCCATTGTAGTACCGCCATCTGTACCAACATCTCCTAGTGCACTTAATGCTGCACCTAATGTTTCTTCTGGTAATCCTACAAAGCCGAACTCTAATGATGGCCATTGTGCGTTTACACCTGCCCAGCCTGCTCCGCCTGCTGCAAAATCATTGTACGGGTCGTATGCTTCTGTTAGCCATCCCCAAATAGATGCTCCAAAAATACCAATTATAATCGCACCTGGTACATTTCTTGCCATCATTACAGCAATTGCAATCAATGCGATCATTGATATGAATGCTCCATGATCATAAGTGAACGCTTCTGTAGTTGCTAGATTAACTAATGTTGCTCCATCGTCTTGAATCCAGCCCATTTCTCTTAGTCCGATTATTGCAAGGAACATTCCAATACCTGCACCGGTAGCAATTTTTAGATCTGTGGGGATTGCATTAATCATTGCAGTTCTCCAACCAACTTGTGGAAGAGAAATTATCATGAATAGAATTCCTTCTACAAATACTGCTGCCAATGCTACGTCCCATGCGACTCCCATGGCGCCAACTACTGCGAACGTAAAGTATGCATTGAGACCCATACCCGGTGCCAATGCAAATGGCAAGTTAGCCCAAAGGCCCATCACCATACAACCAATGAAGGCTGCTATTGCTGTTGCGAATAATGCATCGTCATAGGGTATTCCCGTTTGTCCGAAATTATGCAACATTGCCGGGTTGACTATGAGAATGTAGGCCATTGTCAAGAATGTTGTTAATCCTGCTCTGAGCTCCCCATTCACGGTACTACCCGCTTCTGTTATTCCAAATTGTTTGTCTAATGCGTCCATATTTTTTTCATCTCCTGTTTTTCATTCATCCCAGACTTCTGTCCAGATAGATTACCATTAGACATGAGGTCTATCAATTGTTCGGAGCACTTGATTCAAGAATTTATATGGAATGGGGTGCCATTAACAGGTAAATGAACATCTATTTTTTCCCCTAATTCGGAAAAAATAACACTTCTACTTTCCTCTGGGGCATGAAATAAAATCATATTTTTGGGATTACATTCCTTAGCAAAATTACACAATTCGGTATGTCCGGCATGATTAGATAACTGGAATTGTGAAATGTCTAAATCTATCTTAGTGAGGTTCCCAAAAATACTTATTTTCCCTTCTTCAAGTAATTTCCTACCGCCCGAGTTCTCGGCTTGGTAGCCGGTCAATAAAATTCCATTTGATAGGTCTGCCCTTAGGCGGTTTAGGTACCATAGCGCGGGGCCGCCATCTAACATCCCACTAGTTGTGACAATAACGTCTGCTTGTAATGCCTTTTTACGATCAGATTTGCTTGAGATTTTTCTGGTCCATTTCCATACTTTTTCAAATTCCTCTACATCTCTGATATGTTCTGGATTTTCAAACCATTTTCTTGTTAATCTTGTCCCCATTCCATCGTAATGAACGTTGAGATTGGGGGCTTCTCTATACAATATACGAAGAATATCTTGTCCACGTCCTGAAGCGAATGCGGGGATTAAAGCAACTCCTCCTCTTTGTACTATTTCTTTAACCTTAGATGCGAATCTAGACTCTTCCTCAGACCTGTCTGGATGAATTTTGCCACCATACGTAGCCTCTAAACAAAGAATATCACATTTAATTGGTTTGGCCCCGATTGTATTGGGGCTATCTCTTGTATCAAGATCTCCTGACCATAATATACGGTGAGTAGGTGTTTCTATTTCTATCATTGCAGCACCAGGCATATGACCTGCTCTATGTAACCTACATTTCCATGCCCCAACGGTGAACCATTCTTGGTAATCGTGTGTAATCCATGATTCAAGTGCATATTCTAAATCTCTTTTATCCCATGTAAGTGGATAGCCCTCTATTTTGGAAACTTTGTAGGTATCTCTCCACATTATTTCTGAAACTGCAGATGTTAAGCTTGTACCATGAAATTTGACATTATTAAACTGTGTCAACCATGGAACCATACCAATATGATCAATATGGCTATGGGTGATTATTGCATCTGTTATGGGGGGGCATTGGTCGGGGTATTTGGGAGGGCGTGTTGGAGCCAAACCATAATCAATTAACACCCGTGTACCTGTATTATCTTCTATTACACAGCCAACATTGCCGACTTCATTCCCTCCACCCAAAAAATGAAAACGAATCCCTTCTTTTACTTCTGTTCTAGGATATCCAGAAGATTGTCCTGGGGTGTATAGTACCATAGATTACCGACAACGGTTGGCGTCAAGAGGTCTTTGGAACTCCATCCCCTATATTTCCAGTAGAAATATTATACTGTTGGAAATTTATTTCTGAACTCTTCAGAATGTTTATGTCTTTCCGATTTTATAGTATGATTGTATATCGAAATCGTTTTGACTTTTAGACAATCTTAATCGAAATCTAACTTATTTTAATTCCAGTGGAAATAAAGGGGTCGGGGGGATAAATTGAGAACCTACACCCCCTGATGCAAGCATGGGAAGAGTACCGAATTCAACATTCGTTGTAGACAACGATCGTTGTTTCGGCTGCGCGGCTTGTGTATCCCTATGTCCAGTAAACGCCTTAGTTCTCGAAGATATATTAGCTATAGTGGACGAACCATCTTGTACTCATTGTAATTATTGTATTCCATTCTGTCCTGTACACGCTCTCTCTATCATAAAAGTTAGTGCCTAGGTGCCTTGTATGAAATTTGCAATTACCAAAACCATAGATTTAGAAAACGGCCAAATCACATGGTCAATTAATCCTGAATTGCTTAGAATATATTCATATTTATTTTTCTGGTTGATTATATTCTGTGGCTGGTATTTTACAAAACATCATTCAGATGTAGATTTTCATGATAATATTTTAATCGATACATTTGGTTCAAATAGTATTTGCTTACTATTTGATCACCCACCGGCTAACTATATTCTTCCTTCATTATGGGCGTTAAACTATTTACTTTTATTTTCTTATTCACTATCTTGTTGGTTACGAGTTTACCACGAAAAAGCCCTAGAACACATAACATCTTCACGTTATAATTTTTTTACAATTTGTACGTTAATTGAGATTCTTTCTTTCACAATTTTTAGTACAATATTCGCCATTACTCCTGAAGAAAGTGTAGCAATTCATACGCTCCCATTCACGTTTCTTATAATTGGGCTATCGATACTAAGTGGTAAAAATTACATCTACTACCAATTTGTAACAGAATTGACAGAGAAAGAGAAGTTTCAGTCAAAGGTAATTACTTCGATCCATATTTTTGTCAGTCTATTCAAGATCTTTTTTCAATTTTATGCTTTATTTCAACCAGAAATAATAGACAATCAAAATATATTGTCTATAAATGAGATTTTTAGCGTTATTTGGATATTCACGGCGGCTATAATTCCTATTTACACATCTTGGAAGTTAAAGGATAGAGCAGGAGACCTTTCGTTTACTATATCTCCTCGTTTAACATCATTCTAATAATAAGGCGTTCTCACAGAGTATATGGAAATCAGTGAGATAATTTCACAGTCTAAAGAAATCCACCAATGGATAGTAGAGAAAAGAAGAACTATCCACCGTCACCCCGAGCTAATGTATGAAGAATTTAAAACCAGTAAATTAATTCAAGAAACTTTGAAGAATCTACAAATTCCGTATCAAAAAGATATCGCTATTACAGGCGTTGTAGGAGTTATTGGGAGCGGTGAGGAACCTTGTATCGCTTTGAGAGCTGACATGGATGCACTACCTATACACGAAGAAACAGACGTTGATTTCAAGAGCCAGATAGATGGTAAAATGCATGCATGCGGTCACGACTGCCATACAGCCATGCTTCTTGGAGCAGCCAGAATTTTAAAACAAAATGAAGACAAATTAGAAGGAACAGTCAAATTGATTTTTCAACCTGCAGAAGAAGGAGGAGCGGGAGGAAAAATGATGAGAGAGCAAGGAGTTTTAGAAAATCCCAAAGTAAGGAAAATTTTTGCTTTGCACGTAGCCGGAACAATGCCAATGGGAACCCTCGCATCTAAGGAAGGAACATTATTGGCAGCAACATCATCAATAAAAATTCTAGTCAAGGGTAACGGAGGACACGCGGCAGCCCCTCATCATACAATAGATCCTGTAGTTACGGGATCGAAGATAGTAGTAGAACTGCAGACATTGATTTCTCGTGAATTGAGCCCCTTAGAATCCGGCGTAATAAGCATAACAATGGCAAATGCAGGCAGTGCGACAAATGTCATACCTTCAACTATGGAATTACAAGGGACCATAAGGTCACTAACTAGCGAAGGAATATCGAAATTACAAAACAGAGTCAAAGAGGTTGCAGAGTCAATAGCCATAGCAAATCGCTGTGAAGCAGAAGTTTCATTTCCAGGAAACGACTACCCTCCAACAGTGAATGATGCTGCTTGCTGGAAGATAGGAAAAGCTGCAGCAAAAGACATATTAGGCCAAGAAAAAGTTTCTGAAATGGATTCAATAATGGGGGGAGAAGACTTCGCATATTATACAGAAGAGATTCCAGGGTGCTTCTCTTTCCTTGGTGTAGGAAACCCAGATATAGACGCTGACTATGATGTACACCACCCTATGTTCAAAGTAGATGAAGAAGCACTGTCTCTAGGTACCGCCGTACACGTCAATACAGCAATCAAAGCATTAGAAAATTTAACGATATAATATTACAAAGAGAAGATAGTATGAAAATCGCAATAATCGGTTCCGGAATAGAAGTTTTTACATGCGGGCATAGATTATTGGATAAAAATTCTAATTTAGAGATTCATATTTTTGATGAAAAAGCCGAGTCCGGAATGTATGGTGAAGAACCGGGGTTATTCACCGAATGGCCACTAACTCCAATTAATTGGCTAGGAAGTCTATTTAGCCAATATCCCAATGAAAATTCAACCGCAATACGATACTCTTGGTTTGTCAAGGCTCTTTCGATATCTCTTGCTGAGAGAGGTGTAAATTTACATTTAAAATCCGTAGTTAAAAATATAGATAGTGGAATAATCGATTTCTCCGGCGCCGGTTATCTGGCGACAGGTAAAATGAAATTTGATGATATTATCGACTTTAGAGACAATGATTCCAATGAAGTTTGGTACGGAGGAGTAACGACTTCAAAAACAGATATTGAAATTTTTGGAATTAGGGCCGATCAGACAATAGAAGTTTGGAGCAAAAAGGAAAAAATCGAAGGAAATTTCATACAAAAAATGGAATGGAGAGGAATTGACCCACAATGTGCCTTAATTGACAGGATCAATAAGGGTATTGATGCCGCAGAATCGACCATATCCGAATAATTCTTTGTAAAATATTAGATGCCTAATGTATCTAGGAGCTAATATGGGCGCCGTAGAGAGCCAGGTATTGGAACATGTTTGTGACAAAACAAAAAGTTCAAGACATGCTATTCTGATAGATCCAGCCGACCAAACTCCAGATATTGCTGCTAAAAGAGCGGTTGCTGCGGTTGCTGCGGGCAGTAAAATGATACTTGTGGGGGGCTCGAGTGATACTGATATGGATAATGTGAATGACACCGTAGTTGCCATTCAAGAGGCATTAGAACTAGTAACTTGGGCATCATCTCAAGACTCAGGCTTAGAAGAAAAAAACTGGAAGGTGCCGGTTGTATTATTTCCCCAAGGTGCTGCTGCACTTTCACCATCTGCCGACGCTATTACTTTCATGATGTTAATGAATAGTAAATCTCCAAGATATTTGATAGAAGAACAAGTCGCAGGATCACTATTTATCAAAAAAGCAGGAATTTCGCCTTTGCCGATGGGCTACATCATTTGTGAACCAGGGGGCAAAGCTGGAGAAGTTGGACAGGCGGATTTAATCCTCTCCAATCAGACAGAAAGAATTTCTGCATATGCGACAACAGCAGAATATTATGGATTTAAAATTATATATTTAGAAGCTGGAAGTGGCGCCCAAACACCAGTATCTCCCGAACTAATCAAAGCAGCGAGAGAGTCTTGTAATCTGACCATTGTTGTTGGAGGAGGAATCAGGGACGGAGAAACGGCAAAAATAGCATCTGATGCGGGAGCGGATTGGATAATAACTGGAAATTTGACAGAATCTTTTGATGATGCGAACGCCCTACAGAATGTATTGACAGGATTCATATCAAAAATGAATGACTAGCTATCCTTTATCGTAGCGATTAATCGATCTATTTGAGTTTCCATATCTAGAATTAGAATCATTTGTTCTTCTTCTACTTTGAGCAATCTAGCGTTTTCATCTTGCAGCTCTTTCGCACGACTCTCTGAAACACCCCCTCCATCTATTCTCCGAATCTTTTCATTTTCTAATTTGTTCTCTAATTGATTATATCGAATTTTCATCACACGCAGCTGCTCTTCAAGATCGGAAACAGAAACCGTTCCCTCATGCTCCAAATCCAGAGCTGCTAATTCTAATTCCAGCGCCCTTGCTCGCTGTCTCGAAATCACCAACTCCTGCTCCATTTTCATAGCCTCATCCCAAACAGAAATTACTTCTTGAACTAGTTTTTCATGAGATATTTTAGCCAACCGCCCTTCCAATGTACCTCCATCTTTTTCTGAGGAAGAATCGATAGTTGAAGGAGTACTCATCAATAATCAATAAACATCGCAACTAACATGTTCTTGAACCTTGAGTAATACTAACGGATTATCAGTCGAAATTTGAATATTTTCTGCATCGCCGTTTTCGTGGCTTTTATATCAAAGTCGAAGTTCGGCTGTAATATGCAAGCATACCGGATAGACGGGGTAGTTCGCCAAGGAAAGACAAACCAAGATTTCTGTATAGACTTAGTCGCAGAAAATGAAGACCAAGTTAGAGAAAAGATATACTCACACTTTGGCAGTCGTCATGGGGCTAAAAGAAGATATATAACAATTAACTCAATTAATACTATTGAACCATCGGAATCTTCCGCTCCGGTCGTTGTATCTCATTTTCGCGACAAATAATCGACTTTAACACGTAACGGTGAAATCAGATAGTCTCTAGGAAGGGTCGTGTTGAAGAAAACATTCATGCGTCAATATTGGCGTATTCAGCAAAGTCAAACCCTAGTCTCTATGGGTTTTTGGATTACAACTCTAACTTTGTTGATGTGGCCATATGTCAGTTGGAGATTCAAATCTGACAATGAACTGCTAGCGATACCTATGACATATTGGGGGCTTGGTGGAATCGCATTATCCGTATTACTAGTAGTATTAATAATTGGTTGGGTATATGACGTATTTCTTGGGCTGTGGAGAGAGCACCTAACAGTTGTACAGGAAAGAAACCCGTTCACTACGTACAAAGTAAACGCCCCTTTCGGTATGTTGCTGGCTCAAACAAATACTATTTTACGAAAATTATCAGAAGATGATGAAGACATTAACCGTCACTGCGATTTCGTTGATAGATGGTTAGAATGGAACTCAGAACAAGAAATATGGGCGAGAACAATGTCGTCTTGGAAAGAAATAGTTGGGGATGAAGACCCATATCTATCCCATCTTTCACCTGAATCGAGAGAAAAATTAGAAGCTGCCGCTAAAGAGATGCAAGATTTCTGATTCGGAGGAGAAAACTTTGAATTTTGAGAAAATAGTCGAAATCGCTGAGTTAGCAGGCGATGTTATACTTGAAATTTACAATAAATCTGGCAATATTAAGATTCAGCACAAGGGAGACAACTCTCCTTTGACAGAAGCAGATTTAGCCGCGCACAATATTATCGTAGAAGAATTAAAGAAAATTGACGATACCCCTATTGTATCGGAGGAAGGAAATGAGGGGGATCCATTTTCTTCCGACACTTGCTGGTTGGTAGATCCATTAGATGGAACAAAAGAATTTATCAAAAGAAATGGGATGTTTACGGTAAATATAGCATTGATGTCTCGGAAAAAAAATCGATGGACGCCACTTTTCGGCGTGGTACACGCCCCTGTTACCAAAACCACATGGTTTGGAGGTGTAATATCTCCTTCAGAACGGAGAGGTCCAGACGGTACTGGTTTGATGATGGTAAATCCATCATCTCCTCCACTTCCTGTACGCTTAGTAGCTAGTGGTACCCATAGAGGCGAGAAAGACGAACTATTTGCTCAGAAATTAGGGAATTATGACCTTGTAAGAATGGGCTCTTCTTTGAAAGCATGCATAGTGGCAGAAGGCTCTGCTGATTTGTATCCAAGATTCGGACCAACATCATGTTGGGATATCGCCGCAGCTCACGCAGTAGTTTCTGGGGCGGGAGGCATTGTAGTAGGACCATATGGGAAAAACTTAGATTATGATTTAGTAGAAAATGTCTTAAATCCGTATTTCCTAGTCGCAGCGGATAATCGCTGGACAGAAGATTGGGTCGAATTACAGTAGATTAAATTATTTTATATGTTTTATTTACATAATCCAAACAGACCAAACCCCGTCGATGTGAAATAGCCCTTGTCTTACGCAAACACATGTCTCATCTCGACGCTTTGGAGGCAGAAGCCATCCATATTATGAGAGAGGTGGTTGCTGAAGCGGAAAATCCCGTTATGTTATATTCAATTGGCAAAGACTCTTCAGTAATGCTTCATTTGGCTAGAAAGGCATTTTATCCGGGAAAAATTCCATTTCCATTAATGCATATTGATACTATGTGGAAGTTTTCAGAAATGATAGATTTCAGGGACAAAACTGCCAAAGATTTGGGTGTTGACCTGATTGTACACATTAATCCCGAAGGGAAAGAGATGGGAATGAACCCATTCATTCACGGCTCATCCAAACATACCGATGTAATGAAAACAGACGGATTAAAGCAAGCACTAGACAAGTATCAGTTTGATGTTGCATTTGGTGGTGCCAGGAGAGATGAGGAAAAATCTAGAGCCAAGGAAAGAATTTTTTCGTTTCGAACATCGAAACATCGATGGGACCCTAAAAATCAGAGACCCGAACTCTGGAATCTGTATAATTCACGTAAAAACAAAGGTGAATCAATAAGAGTATTCCCACTTTCAAATTGGACAGAATTGGACATTTGGCAATATATTCACTTAGAAAAAATTCCAATAGTGCCTCTTTACTTTTCTAAAGAAAGACCCGTAGTAGATAGAGATGGGACTTTGATATTAGTGGACGACGAAAGGCTCCCTCTCGAAAAAGGCGAACAACCTATGCTGAAAAGTGTCAGATTCCGAACATTGGGTTGTTACCCCCTAACTGGGGCAGTAGAATCTGAGGCGGACACCCTTCCCGATATAATTCAAGAAATGCTCCTCACTACAACATCAGAAAGACAGGGCAGAACAATCGATCATGACTCCAATGCTTCTATGGAGAAGAAGAAACAAGAGGGGTATTTCTAATGGCCCATATTAGCGAATTAATTTCCACTGATATCGAGTCATATCTTAAATCGCATGAAGAAAAAAGCCTACTCCGATTCATTACCTGTGGTTCTGTTGACGATGGAAAATCAACATTAATCGGACGTATGTTATTTGAGTCTCAGATGCTTTTTGATGATCAATTATCCGCACTAAAAAACGATTCGAAAAAAATAGGAACTCAAGGAAATGAAATTGATTTCGCATTATTAGTAGACGGGTTGGCCGCAGAGAGAGAGCAGGGGATTACAATTGATGTCGCATACAGATTCTTTTCTACAGATAAAAGAAAATATATCGTAGCAGATACACCAGGCCATGAAGAATACACTCGAAACATGGCAACGGGGGCATCCACCGCCGATGTCGCTATTATTCTAATTGATGCTGGGCAAGGAGTTCTTACTCAAACAAGAAGGCATTCATTTATTGTTTCAATGGTTGGTGTAAAAAAGGTCTTATTAGCGGTCAATAAATTAGATTTAGTCGACTATTCAGAAGAAGTTTTCAGGCGAATAGTCTCTGATTATTCCGACTTTGCAGAAAGCGCACTCGACATTGATTCAATCACAGCAATTCCAATTTCTGCACTGCTGGGAGACAATGTTGTAGAAAGAAGCGTGAAAACACCTTGGTACGCTGGAGAAACTATCATGCAATATCTCGAAAATATCGAAGTTCGAAATCAGAGAAAACAGGATTCTTTCAGGATGCCAGTACAGTGGGTGAACCGTCCGAATTCAAATTTTAGAGGTTTTTCCGGTTTAATAGCTAGCGGCGAAACGAAAATAGGTGACAAAGTCCGATTGCACCCCGGAGGTAAAGAGTCGTCTATAGCAAGTATTGTTACTTGGGAAGGTGAATTGCAACAAGCATCCGTCGGGCAATCGGTTACGATAACATTGAAAGACAAAATCGATGTTTCGAGAGGAGACACCATTGCAGTATCTACAGACCCCTGTGGAGAATCAGATCAGTTCCAATCTCGTATTTTATGGATGAGCGATAATCCTATGATTCCGGGTAGGCAGTATATTTTCAAATCAAATACGCAGACAACGACGCTAACTCTTGGGAAATTAAAACATAGAATAGATGTGAACACTCTTAATCACCTACCGGCTAAAACTTTAGAATTGAATGAAATTGGTGTCTGTAATATTTCATTAGACAAGAGAATAGCATTTGATCCCTATGACGATAACCGAACTATGGGGGGATTCATTGTAATAGATAGACTATCGAATAATACTGTTGGAATGGGGCTTATCGATTTCGCACTTCGCCGTTCGGAGAATATTCATTGGCAAAAAATGGATGTGTCCAAAGAGTCAAGAGCCAAACAAAAATCACAAGCCGCCCAAATAATATGGTTTACTGGCTTATCTGGTTCTGGAAAATCTTCTATTGCAAATATTCTAGAGAAGAAATTACAAGCATTAGGAAAACACACAATCACTCTCGATGGCGATAATATGAGGCACGGACTTAACAGAGATTTAGGTTTCACCACCGCCGACCGAGTTGAAAATATCAGGAGAGTAGGAGAAGTTGCAAAGTTAATGGTAAATAGTGGGCTAATTTGCATCACATCATTCATTTCTCCTTTTGAATCAGAAAGGAAAATGGCACGTTCATTAGTCTCAGAGAATGAATTTATTGAAGTGTACATCGACACTCCATTATCGGTATGTGAAGAAAGAGACGTAAAAGGTTTGTACGCAAAGGCACGTTCTGGAGAAATCCCTAACTTCACAGGAATATCTAGTCCCTATGAATATCCAGAAAAACCCGAAATTAGAATCGACACCACCAAACTATCCGCCGAAGAAGCAGCTAACCAAATTATTGAATTTATTTTAGAATAATCTAATTGCTTCTGCGACGCATTCTTGACAGACGACAACTTCCGCAGTTCAATGAGTGGAGTAGATAAGGCCGAATTGCAGCGTATCGCGCAACAAGTCGAACTTAACCGTCAAAGGATGGAATCAATAGAGCAACAGATGTCTCGCTTAGAACAAATCAGGCTGGAACAACTCCAAACTATCGAAACATTGTCAGCAATTCCGGACGATGGAGCCAAAGGGGCGATGATCCCTTTGGGTTCTGGTGTTCAAATTGTCGCAGATATTCCTCCAAAGACAGGGGCTGTAATTGATATTGGAAGTAGAGTACAAGCGGAAAAACCTCTCGAAGAAGCAATCGAAATTTTAACTACAAGAACAGAAGAAATTCTTGATATAATGAATAAAATGAAAATCGAGTTCGCATCTATTGAAGAAACTACAATTTCATTGGCCAACGTTTTCAACGAACAGATAGCCACATTGCAACCAGAAACTACTCAGGAAATACCAGAAAAAAACAACGAACTGAAAGCAACTACACCGAATAAAGAACCACGTAAAAAGAGGAAGCGTGGTACAGAATTAACTCTTGATGATTGAGTGATAATATGGGATTATTCGACCGTTTCAAGAAGAAAACAAAAGATGCGGTCGATAGAAACGAGATAACAGTTGAAGAGGGAACAAACGAGGCAGCAGAGGTTCTCCAGAAAAGAGAAGAATTAATGTCAGCTATAGAGAAACTAAAAAGTAGCGATTCCTCTATTGATAACATGCAGTTTTTAGAAACAAAAGAAGATGAATGGGATGATTTTTCCGATGAAAAACCCACGAATCCATTTTCCAAAGAAACGAATAAAAAAACTAGGAAAATTGCCCGAAAGGCGGAAAAAATTGACCGTATTAAATCAATACAGCCAGTTCAAAAAAAACCAATCGATCGTATGAAAACAACTACAGGAAGAAAATTAGTACCGGTTGTAAAAGAATTTGAAATAGACTTATCAAACGCTAAAGTAACTAAGGGCGGCCAAATAATTCGTGGAGGGCCCGTTTTAGATAAGATACTGTTTGAACTTGAAGAAGAACTGTTACAATCTGACATGGGGCATTCAGCAGTCATGGAAGTGATAAGTACATTGAAGGCCAATTTAATAGGTTCACGAATCGATATGCGGATAGGATTAGAAAGCATCGTGGAAAAAATAGTTTACAAATCATTACAAAATTTACTTGAAGCTGGATACTGGGATTTCGATAGAACAATTCATTCCTTTGTAACTGAAGAAACCCCTGTCTCAATAATGATAGTTGGTGTTAACGGCACCGGTAAAACTACTACTACAGCAAAAATAGCGCATCGACTTACAGAACAAGGCTATTCTGTAGTTCTAGCCGCAGCAGATACATTCCGTGCAGGAGCCATAGATCAACTTGCAACACACGCAGAAAGAATCGGTGTTAGATGCATTAAAAGTCAGAGAGGAGGAGATTCTGCAGCAATTTCTAGAGATGCTATAGAAAGTGCCAAAGCCAGGGGAGATGATATTGTAATTATTGATACTGCTGGTAGAATGCAAAATAAAACAAATTTAATGGAAGAACTCAGGAAAGTGCATAGAATTACCCAACCCCATTTGGTATTATTCGTTGCTGATGCATTGGCAGGAAACGATGCTGTGACTCAGGCCAAAGAGTTCCAAAGAATATTAAATTTTGATGGTGTCGCATTGTGTAAATTAGATACCGATGCCAAAGGGGGCGCCGCTCTTTCAATAGCACATGCTACAGGCAGACCAATCGTTTTAGCAGGAGTCGGACAAGGCTATGATGATTTGAAGGATTTCGACCCAGAATGGTTCTTAGACTCAATCCTAGAATGACTTTCGCACCGCGTCTTTCATGTATCATACCCCTTGTGTGCGGTTTGAGATGTCACGTGTAGCTCTTGTTGTAGTTGGCAATTCTATCTTAGAGGGTAGGCTAAGGAACATAATGTCTCGGAGAGACTGGAGCGTTGAAATCTGTCATGATGGAGATAAAGCAGTAGACGAATATGTTCGTTTAGAGCCTGAACTGGTATTTCTCACACTAGATTTACCAACAATCGACGGCCATATTGCCGCACTTGAAATGAGAGAGACAGACCCTAAAGCCCGTATCATCTTTGTATCTAGCAAAACGAGATTATCAAAAACTCAGGACGCAGCATATTCTTCAGGAGCAGTCCTTACACTCGTCACCCCTGTCGCATTTAGTGATATAGATGAAAAATGGGAAGAAATTATGGGAGATATTCCTGAGGCCCCCGGTCTTCCTGATTTGGATGCCTTGTATCCGGAGTTAGAAGAGCCAGAGCCAGTATTGCCACCTCTTCCTGAACTTCCTCCTCTACCTCCTCTACCTGTAGAGTCGCAAACTCTAATTGAAAAACCAAAGAAAAAACGCGGACAGAAATTAAAGTTACTAATCTTGTTAACAATTCTTATTGGTTCAGGATTAGGCATAGCTCACTATTTGGAATATATCGATATTAAAGAGTTTTATGACAATTTACTCGGTTTTTTCAACTAGGATAGCAGGCACAGAATCTACAAATGAGCTTCCTTTTGGAGCACTAGTCAGGACTTCAATTTTTACCGTAGAGTCATTCAACAACGTTTCATCATTATTGTCTAGTCGATAATTAAGTCGCCAGCGTTTTAGAACTTCTCTTGCAAGAATGAATATTGTAAGAAGCGAGATCCCAATTGCAGCAAACCAGTATGTTGCATACAGGGCAAGTTCTTCAATTGGTGTAGACATTTATTTTCCTCGTTCAAGAATTGCTTCCCATGAAGCATCGGCATATGCCTTTGCAGCTGTAACACGATCACTTTGACCATGAATTCCTGAACCAACAATAATGATATCTGCTCCCGATGTTATACTATCTTTAGGATTTCCATATCTCTGACCCATTTTTCCCGCTCCAGAATCTAGGTTGATACCTGGTGTCCAAATCATTTGACTCTCTCCCACTAAAGACCTCAATTGAATTATTTCTTCAGTAGAACTTCCGTTACCAATGTATCCAATTACATGAGGCGAGCCCTTACCTGTTTCAATAGTGTTTTTTGTGTAATCAGGACTTAGAAGGTTACCACGACTTGACATTTGTGCTAATAGCAAAATACCTCCAATCCGTTCTACATCTGCCCAACCTGCTGCAATCCCATCTACAATATCTGGGCCCGAAATTCGATGTGCTGTTACAATATCTGCCCAAGAACGAATATCATAAATTCCGGCCATTTGATTTTGTGATATTTTTCCAATATCGGCAAATTTTCTATCTTCAAAGAGTAATAAATCTAAGGAAGCTGCTAATTCTGTTAATTTCCTCCAATCATCTCTATTGAAATCCTTTACCATGTCTACATGAGTTTTCAAAGCTGCAATATATGGTCCTACTTCCGTAATTAATTCAATTAAATCAGAGATAGATTCCATGTCTGCTGCTAGACATACAAGCGATTTCTTTTTTGTAGCGACTTCCATAATACGATGAGCCAAAGGATTTGCGCAATTTTCCCATCTTGAACCCCATACTGTCTGAGCCTCCATGTTTCCAAACACATACCATAGGTATGTTAACTCATCGCCTATTTTTATGAGATCAAGCCTATGCTTCGCACCACTTTGATTATTGACGAGTTGTTACGGGAACTACTCATAGGCGGCGGAACCAGATGGGCCAAGTACAATTTTTCAACTTTCAAGTTGCCACTCGAGACATAGAAGGTTTGACCGATGCTCGCGGGGAATCAATCAAAGCAATGTTGAAATCAGATTATTCTATTTTAGTAAATTCTGTAAGGGTGATATTAGGTTATCAGGTAAAATCAAATATTTCTGAGAAAGAAGCAGAACGCGCGATATACGACTTATTCGCAGACCCTATTATTGAGTTCGGTACTTTGAATCAATCATTAATAGACAATAAAAAATTATTTCCGAAATCTCCTGAAATAGCAATCACCGTTGGATTCAAACCGGGTGTTACAGATAATGCAGGACAAGCAGGTTTAGACGGTTTAACGACAATTTTTCCAGAAGTTACGGAAGAATCTCAAGTTTCTACAACTATGACGTATTTATTTTGGGGTGTTCCGAACGATGTTACACCAACGTGGTTGGCCAGTAAGTTGCACAATCAAATGATTGAACGAGCTAGTATTTCTGATAGAAAAGAATGTTTAAACTCAAACTGGCCAAAATTAGATTTTCCAGAGAGACCGGTGTTGATGGAACAACCATCGTCAACAGTCAATCTAGAAGTAAGCGATGAAGAATTAATTGAAATTAGCGAAAAGGGACTTTTAGCCTTAAATTTAGAAGAAATGAAAGCAATACAAGCCAATTATAGAAAACCTACAGTGCGTTCTGCAAGAAAGAAATTAGGTCTTCCAGAAAACGCTCCAACGGATGCAGAACTTGAGTGCCTTGCCCAAACATGGTCGGAACATTGCTGTCACAAAATATTTGCAGCCAACATCCATCATGTAGATCATGAGACCGGTGAAGATACTTACATTGATTCATTATTCAAAACTCATATTATGAAACCAACATTGGATATACAATCAGAAGTTGATTGGTTGCTGAGTATATTTCATGACAACTCAGGAGTAATTGCTTGGAATGATTCATGGAGTCTATGTATCAAAGCAGAGACTCATAATTCTCCAAGTGCTCTAGATCCTTATGGAGGTGCAATGACAGGAATAGTAGGGGTAAATCGCGATATCTTGGGTACTGGTTTAGGTGCAAGACCAATAGCTAATACAGATGTATTTTGTTTCGGCCCACCAGATTATTCTGGTTACTTGCCTGAAGGCTTATTCCATCCTTCTAGGGTATTCCGAGGAGTACACGCAGGAGTACGAGCAGGTGGTAACGAGTCAGGAATTCCGACTGTAAACGGGGCAATTGTTTTTGATGAGAGATATTTAGGTAAACCATTAGTTTACTGCGGAACCGTTGGCATAATGCCTAGGAAACTACCCGATGGAAGACAGAGCCATGCTAAGACTCCAAAACCGGGCAATATCATTTACATGGTTGGTGGAAGAGTTGGCAGCGACGGAATCCACGGGGCAACATTTTCGAGTCTTGAATTGACAGAAGATAGCCCTTCCTCTGCAGTTCAGATAGGAGACCCAATCACTCAAAAGAAAATGATAGATATGGTTTTGGAAGCTAGAGACCTAGGATTAATACAGGTAATCACTGATAATGGTGCAGGCGGGCTATCTAGTAGTGTTGGTGAATTAGCAGAATTAACCGGCGGTGCAGATTTAGATTTAGGAGCAGTACCTCTGAAACAACCTGGATTGAGCAAATGGGAGATATTAGTTTCAGAATCCCAAGAGAGGATGACAATCGGCATCAATCCCGAAGACTGTGAAGCGTTTGAAAAATTAGCAAGGTTACACGAAGTCGAAGCCACTGCAGTAGGCAAATTTACAGATTCAGGCGCGTTTGTTGTACGTTATGGTGCTGAAACAGTTGCTCATTTGCCAATCTCGTTCTTACATGATGGCTGCCCTCAATTACAATTGGAATCAGAATGGCAAGAACCAAAACATCGTCCAATTATATTCCCATCCGCAGGTGCAGTTGAGATGGGAAAAATCCTATCGAGATTGATGGCGAGGCCTAACGTTGCTAGTAAAGAATGGTGGGTGAGGTCATATGATCACGAAGTCATTGCCCAGTCAGTCATCAAACCATTTTGTGGAGTAAATCACGATGCTCCGGGAGATGCAGCGGTAATCGCGCCAATTCAAGGAAAAACACAAGGAGCGGTGATTTCAAACGGAATTGTTCCAAGGTATTCAGACATTGATTCGTATGCTATGGCGGCAGCCAGTATAGATGAGGCGTTACGAAATGCAGTATGTGTAGGTGTAGATTTAGAATTAATCGCCGGCCTTGACAATTTTTGCTGGCCAGATCCTGTAGAATCCGCGAAAACACCCGATGGACGATATAAATTAGCACAATTAGTTAGAGCAAACAGAGCATTAGATGAAGTATGTAGAGCCTATAACCTACCATGTATAAGTGGTAAAGATTCTATGAAAAATGATGCTACATTAGATGGTGAAAAAATCAGTGTTCCTCCCACGCTTTTATTCAGCTTAATTGGCAATCACTCGGATGTGAGAAAGGCGGTATCCAGTGACTTCAAACAAGTTGGAGACATGATATATCTTATCGGAGAAACTCACCAAGAGTTGGGTGCTAGCGAATTAGCTTTCATGTTACGTGATGAATCAAATGGAGAGAGTGGAATCGGAGGACGAGTTCCACAGATTGACACATCTAGAAATTTATCACTCTATCATAGTCTGACGAAAGCCATGTCAAATGAATTAGTTTCAAGTGCTCATGATTGTAGTGATGCCGGACTTGCGGCTGCAGTAGCAGAATGTTGTTTTGGATGTGACTCAGGTGCTGATTTAGATATTTCAGATATATTCCATGCAGATATTAATTTGAATGACTGGGGGGCTCTATTCGGGGAGAGCCTTGGTAGAATTTTAGTTAGCGTAAAACCAGAAAATTCTAAACTTTTTGAGGCTTCTATGGAAGGACATGAATGTAATTACTTAGGTAAAGTTAGCTCTAACGATGAAATAATAATTACAAGCTCAAACAGTCCTGTTTTGGCTGCTTCAATGTCTGAACTTAGAGACTCTTGGAAAGGCACCTTGAACGGAGGTAGAAATTAATGATGATACCTAGAGTGGCAGTGCTTTCTGGTTTTGGAATTAATTGTGAGACGGAAACAATGGCGGTTTTCGAAATGGCAGGGGCCAAAGCAGACAGAGTCCATGTGAATAGACTGGTCAATGGTGAATTAAATCTAGAAGATTACCACATTATGGCTGTACCGGGGGGCTTTTCCTTCGGCGACCATTTGGGAAGTGGCAGATTGATGGGCAATAGGCTACGTTTCGGACTGCGTGAACAAGTGAGAAATTTTGTCAAATCCGGTAAACCAGTAATTGGGATATGCAATGGCTTTCAAGTACTTGTGAAAATGGGATTATTACCAGGTGACGATGATGTCAGTTTAACTCAAACAGCATCCTTAGCGTTGAATGATTCGGGCCATTATGAGAATCGTTGGGCTACGTTAGAGTTCGATTCCCAAAGCCACTGCATTTGGACTAAAGGAATGACAAGAATCCGAGTTCCCGTACGCCATGGTGAAGGAAAATTCGTAACAGCAGACAAAAGTCTGCTTGATGACTGGCGTGATGCAGGACAACTAGTTGTAAAATATGTAGATCCTACAAGTGAATACCCTTCTTCAAGTGATGAAATATTACCATATCCAATTTCTCCCAATCAGAGTTGGAGAAATATTGCAGGTGTATGTGATCCATCGGGATTAGTATTCGGTTTAATGCCTCACCCCGAAGCAAATCATTCAACATGGTTAGGCGCAACTTGGACTAGAGAAGATATAGAACATGGTGAAGGAGAAGGTATGATAATATTCAGAAATGCCGTAAATTATGTTACAGAAAATTTCGATAATTAAAATGAAAATCTTCATCCAATAGATATCTATCGGCATTATTATGACAACTCGTGATGCCACTGAATTATTCTCTGAATGGGCTCTAAGAAATAGAGACGAAGGGATGGAAAGTGGGCATGCAAATTCAGTCAATGAAATGTTAAATATCGCAATTTCAATGCTTGAAAAGCCATTTTCAGCGATAGATGTTGGTTGTGGAAACGGTTGGACATGCCGCAAATTACAATCAAATGATAATTGTAGCAAGGTAGTCGGTATTGACGGTTCTATTGAAATGATCAACAAGGCAAAACAAAAGAGTACGAGCGATTTCCATTTAGCAAAACTTCCAGGATGGAAACCTTCACAGAAGTTCGATTTAATTCATTCAATGGAATTTCTATATTACTTGAAAGACCCATTGGAAATGTTGAAAGTTTTCTTCAACGAATGGCTGAATGACAAAGGGGTGTTAATTGCAGGAGTAGATCATTATTTAGAAAATGCTGCTAGTCTTGATTGGCCAAAATCTCTTAATGTACATATGACAACATTGAGTGAAGAACAATGGAGACAAGGCATGGTTGATGCCGGATTCACTGAAGTTGAAACACGACGAGTAGGACTCAAGTCAGGATTTGTCGGCACTTTAGCGATATCTGGTCGAAAGCCGTGAAATACTCAATCTATTCTTTCTCTTGGTGCAAGTATCCTGAGACGGTCAGTCCACCCAAAAACAAGAACGGAGGGACTAGGAAGGCAACGCCTGGCATTTCGTACCCCGTATCGCCAAGTAAGACAAACATAACTAGGAAAAAACCCATCATAATACCTCCATTTGCCATAGCAAATTTAGCTTGGGAAGAACCACTCAAGACAAACGCGCATGCTAAGCCCATTACTCCAAAGCCGGCCATGAACAACCCGAAGAGCTTCTCCATAGCAATACTCTGGTCGTTTACTCCATCGGCCCCCCAGGCACTGTCCGCCCAACTTTCGGCATTTATATTGTTCTCGATACCACCAATTAGAGCCATTGCTCCGCAAATGATATACCATATTTTTGGTTGAAATATTGTTTTTGCATCCATAATTAAATCTCCTTTCACGAGTGTCAATACACTCTCAATCCTTCCTTAAACTTCAAGCATATAGAGATTCTCTATAGAAACGATACCAAATTAAGAAAGTTGAATGCTCTGAACGATTTCCCAAGGCTATGACTGACCCAAACATCACGGTTGAAGAGGAAGCAACAGTCATAGAGATATTGTCATTATTACACCCGGATGCAAAAAAGAATTCTCTTCGACGAATGGTCGATCATGGTAGAGTAATAGCCAACGGAATTAAAGTAAGTAGGGCTAATACCAAAATTTCTCCTGGCACTACAATCACGGTCCTTTCTAAATCAGATGGTAATGAAACAGTTGGCAAGTATAAAACTATAATTCCTGAACCTGAAGTACTATATTCGGACAAATCAATAATTGTTGCCAATAAACCAGCAGGTCTTCTTTCAGTAGCGACCGATCGAGGAGAGGCAGATACTATGTTTTCTCGAGTTTTTGCTTGGGCCTGGGAAAATGGAAACACTAGAGCCCATCTTGTCCATAGACTAGATAGAGAAACATCAGGATGCTTGATTTTTGCGCGCTCAACAGAAATACGCGATATGCTACAAGAACAGTTCAAAGACAGATCTATTGAACGAATATATCATGCGGTTGTCCATCGTAAACCACCTACTAATTCGGGCGTTGAAACAGGCCGTATTCAAGAAATGAAAGACAAGAGGATGAGGCTTGTTCCCGAAGGACGTCGCGCTGGTAAATCAGCAATTACTAACTGGTGGTTAGAAGACACAGGACCTGAGCATAGCTTAATTCGAATCAAGATAGATACTGGCCGCCGTGCACAGATTCGTCTTCATATGGCAAACCTGGGCTGTCCGGTAATAGGAGATACGAGGCATGGATTCGGTAAAGCTAGTATTAACAGACTCTGTTTACACGCAACCTCTCTCGGCTTTATGCATCCTAATGGTAAATCAATGAAAGTCGAAAGCCCAATACCCAGACAATTGATTTCCGAATTGAAAAGACGTTTAGGGTAATCATTCTTCTTCTATAGACATGTTGATTATTTTCCTGGGCATGTATAATTTAACCAAAATAGCATTCAACATAGCAATTATTCCCATTACTGTTGCTGAAGCGATCATTCCTTCCATAAATGCGAGTTGTGCATTTTCAATCAAAGCAGCGCCTAACATATTCCCATTCTCTAACATCTCCGCCCCTATTTGCATCGCGGCTGGAAACGACTCTAGTGGAACAGTACCCAAATCTAATCCATCAGGTATGGTCATATTTCTTTGATAGTATTCGTTCAAAACGCTACCACCAATGGCTATCCCCAGGGCTCCGCCGACCTCTCTACTTGCATCATTTGTGGCACTGCCTACGCCCGCTTTATCTGATGGCACAGAATCCATTACTACAGTAGTGGCAGGAGCCAAAGTTAATCCCATTCCAAATCCGAGTAATAAGAAAATACTCGCTAACCGGATATATTCTGAATCAATTTCAACAGTAGTGAATATAGCCATTGCAATTGTCATCAATATTAACCCTACAGAGATAACATTGTTACTTCCAAATTTAGCAGATAACCTATCACTATTTGCAGCAGCAGGCATTAATCCTAATGGTAGTGGAAGAAATCTAACTGCAGCTTCAAGAGCAGTATGCTCCCTTACTAGTTGGAAATGCAACATTTGTGTAAACATGAAAGAGAACATTACGAATGAAGCCAACATTATTGCAATTAACCCTAAAGAAAAACCTTTGAATTTAAAAAATCCAATTGGCAACATCGGGTACTCGACTTTCCTTTCCCAATTTACAAATAAATAAGTCATGATAATTGCCAATGCGCTAATAGTTAGAATTTCAGGGCTATTCCAACCTAGTGTAGGCGCTTCGATTATTGCATACAAAATAGTTCCAAGAGCAGCTACTGACAAAAATGCGCCGATAGGATCTAGTGGAGTTTTTTTACTATCTTTTGAGTTTGGAACAAAAACCAGTCCTAATATTAGGGCCAGCAAGATTATTGGGACATTAATCAGAAATACCATTTGCCAATCATAATTTTCTACAGCCCAACCTCCAACTAGTAATCCGATTGGAGCCCCAATACCTGCCATCATCGTCCATATTCCAATCGCTTTACCTCGTTCCTCTCTGGGAAAAACCACAATCACAATAGATAGAGTGGCGGGCATAACTAAGGCTGCCCCAAACCCCATAGCCGCTCTAGCCATAATTACATCATTTGATGAATCAGCATAGAATGCAGCAGCAGCAGAAGCAGTTCCTAGCAGTATTAATCCCAATTGCAAAGCTCTTTTTCTTCCGAATCGATCTCCTAAAGCACCCATAACTAATAGCATACCTCCAAAGATTAGAGCATAAGAATCAACAATCCATTGTAAATCACTATTATCAGCCTGCAAATCTTTAGACATTTCAGGTAACGCTACATTCAAAGTAACATTATTTAGCATCACGATAACTAGACTTAGACTCATGATTCCAAGTATAAGCCATCTTTTCTCATGCCCATTATTCTGACTCATAGTATCACGGATAAATAGATACTTTTCAAAACATAGGTTACAATATCAAAACCATCCCCGATAACTATGACTAATCGTCTACATGCGCTCTTCATCGCATTAATTTTCGTATTAGTTAGTATGTCAGGTTGTATATTTTCGGACACTTCAACATCCGATAAGATACCAGAAGAGGACGAATATCCTTCTATTTATGATAGACATACTCTCTCCTGGCAAGATAATCATACATTTTCTTACACCTTGGAACAAGGGCCATATTATTCTCTTGATGTCCAAGAAGCCTTCATCGAAGTTGATACTTCTGAAATCTGGGAAACAGGCCCTGAAACATCAGAAGTACATCTTTCGTATTGGCTTCCAAGCAATACTTTGGAGGGAGAACAAGTTCCCGTAATTGCAGTCATTAGCCCTTATTTTTCATATGGCACACAAGGAGATGAATCGACTCCAACCAATATTGTAAGCGCTGGCCGTGGCGAGTTTATTTTCGAAAATTTTGTCCCTCATGGATATGCTTTCGCTCAGGTAGCAGTATTCGGCACTGAACTTTCCAGTGGCTGCTTTGACTATCGTGGTGCTGGAGAGGGTTTAGGAATTCATAATGCTGTAGAATGGCTTGGTTCACAGAACTGGTCTAACGGACATGTTGGACTTTATGGTAAATCCTATGAAGGAGCAACCCAATGGGAAGCCGCGGCCTTAGGCAGCGAATATCTCAAGACCATAGTACCAATATCCGGTACAACAGCTTTACATCCATTATTGTACAAAAATGGTAGTGCAGAAGCTAGAAGTCAAGTTATGCATATGAATTATTTTTCTAGCACCGTCGATTATAATGAAGATGATTTAGATAATGTATGTCCAGACATTGTAGAGGGACTATTCGCAGGACCTGTTACTTACGGGGCCGGAGAGTTAGATCCTTATATGTCGAATTATTATGATGAAAGAAGCCATATTGACAAAGCATTCGAAAATTGGAACGGAAGTGTCTATTGGGTTCAAGGTTTACAAGACTGGAATGTTGATCCACATCAAGTATTTGGAGGCCCAATCGGAGTAAATTGGTATCAAGATTATATCGATGCAGGGTTCGAAATTAGAGGAATATTAGGTCAATGGGAACATAATTATCCAGATCAATGGACAAAACATAATGCTCAAGATAGTGGATATGGTGGGGAGGCAATTCACAATATGACTCGTTGGGATTGGGCTCAAGATTTGTTTGAATGGTATGAATATTATCTGAAAGGTATTGGAACACAACCAGACCTTACTGCTCAAGTACAAAGAAATGACGGCCAGTGGCGTATTGAAGAAACATGGCCTCCAGAAAACATCGAATGGTTCGATTTACCATTATCTGATTGTTCTAGTTCAGGAGTATTTACTGGAGGTGGCGCGCCGGTTGTTGGAGGAGGGCAGACTGTTACAACTACATGTTCTGCACTTTCCGAGACAGAAGATATCTTAATTTCAGGATTGATTAGGCTGCATTTAGAAGCAGTAGCAACAATGGATGGAGGGCAGATATTTGCAGAGTTAAGAGATTCGCAAACCGGTATTAGATTGGGCCATGCGACTATGGATATCAGGTATCATGCAGGAGGTTATGAGCCACAAACGGTATTACCTTCTGAACAAGTAACAATGATGATGGAGTTCCAAGCGATTGATGCTATACTCCCTGCAGGCCACGGAATTAATATTGTATTTACAGAATCAGGAGAAGATTATCTTGCACCTGCATGCGGACCAAGTTGTACCATCCACATAATCCCATCAATTTCACAGCTATCAATTCCGCACATTACTAGTGATTCAGGGACAGTTCTAATTACTCCTCAAAATCCCGATGCGGCTAATAATTAGATTAGAGATATAAGAAATAATCCCTTCCTCTTTTCTCTGTGTAATCAATCATTTTCCCGTCACAATTAGTTACAGCTTTTTTTGCAAGTTCTTCCATAGCTTCACTAATCCAAGAAAGAGTTTGAAAATCTTCTACTTCGAACCAACCGTAATCTGTAATTTCATCATTATCAATCTCAATAACCGGATTTATTGAATTGACAAGATAAGCCATAAAAATAGCGGGAGTATCTTTAATCAGACATTCTCTAAGGCCAACTAAACCCAGAATTTTGACATCAATTCCACATTCTTCTCTTAATTCACGCTTTACTGCTAATTGTGGTAATTCGCCTTCATCAACTGAACCCTTAGGTAAACCCCAGAGACCATTTTGAGGGCCTTTACCCTCTTTTACCAATAGGATTTTATTTTTTTCAACTAAACAAGCAGCAACGCCCAAGTCCGTTATAACCGGTCTCATACCATTTTACTGTAATATTTCATTTATGAAATACTGTTTCCAGTAAAAAGCGCTCAATCATTAGTAGGATTCATTGCCGGAGTATGTTTCCTTGATAGCATGTCTTTACCAAGGCGAGCCATGGAGCAGATGGGATTTTCCGTTTGCTGCTTGTCTTGTGATGCGCCGGATATTGCCGGGTCTCAGAGGTGTAGAGACTGTATCTCATCGCACGTAAAAGTACGTGACAAAATATCTTCAGGAGTTGCGATATCGAAAGCAGATAGGTTGTCAAGAGAATTTGTAACTATGCTCGCCAATCCTGCAGATTTCATCGAAAATACAGTACATTCAGAAACTATGACATACTACAAATCATTGATAGACAAGCATCAGGGAAAGTCGCAACCTAAAACCGCTGAAGAAGTCCAAGAGAGATTTGAGGCACAAAGAAATAAACCTCAAAGATCTTTGATTCGTGATGTAGCTAGTAACCGGAAAAAAAGTACTCATGTACTTAATTCTGAAGAAATAGAAGAACTATTATTGAAAATTAGTGATAAAAATCCAGAAGCTAGCGAATCTTATTGGGAAGAATTACTTGAAGATGTGAACCAACTCTTGGATGAAGATTGAAATTACGAGCATTCAAACAAGATGAATCTATGGAGATATTACAATGACGGGAAAACGTGACCCTCGCGCTAATTGGTTAGATGAAGATCCATTTGAAAAAATGAATAAGAATTCAAAGACTCATACGCGTGCTAGAGATGATGGAAATTGGCGCAAGCCACATGTAAGGGTAGTTACAGGAAGTGCAGGGCAGCCTTTTTTCAGATCTTTTTCTCAAACTCAAACTCAACCTAGAACTGTTCACACCGGTTCTATTTGGCATTTTTCAAAAGTCGAAAAAGAACATTTATCTCAAGCAGTATTAGCCTTTACAATAGCATTAGGATTTTTTGCTACAAATGGGGTATTCAATGCACTGGGAGACCCTTTTAATTTCATAAAGTCAGGAATATTATTGGGATTGGTAATATGTCCTGCCTTTTTATTCCATGAAATCGCTCATAAAATTACGGCTAGAAACTATGGCTGCTGGGCAGAATTTAGAGCATCTCCAGGCGGTTTGCGATTTGGAATAATTATAGCAGCATTAACGGGATGGATATTCATGGCACCAGGAGCAGTTATGGTTTATGGTCACACCACAAGGTCTCAATTCGGAAAGGTCGCTTTGGCGGGTCCGGTCAGTAATATCATACTCTGGATTATTGGTATAATCCTAATTTTACTTGGGTTGGAAACATCTGGTACATTCACGGTTCCTTACGGAGGCGCTGAAAAGGGAATGTTATGGTGGTGGTGTGTTTCTAATGCTGGTTTAGCATTGTTTAACATGATACCATTAGGTCCATTAGATGGTAAAAAAATTAAACATTGGTCAGATTTCGTATTTTATTTCTGGCTTATAGTATGTGCTAGCTTAGTTTATTTCAACGCTACAGAGCTTAGGTACTTGATAGGATAACTCCTTGCCAGAATTTATGTACCGCAACAGATGAATAGAAAACTAATTACAAAAGTAGCAGAAGAGTTGTCACGGTACAAACAATGATTTCTACTTTAACCCTTTAACTTTGAGCCGCCATTAGTCAAAACCGACTCTTTAATACGACTAAAATCATTATTGTACCGTTCACATACAATATCAAGTCGTCCAATAAATTTATGTTCATTGACAGCCCTAAAATTAGAATAATAATTGATTGGAAGCCGTAACCTAACATTGAAGATATTGTTAATTCAAAAGATAAATTTTTACTTCCTTTACCAGTCATCATATCTATTATTTGGTCTTGCCAAGAAAAACCAACAAGGTAAATTTTATGCAGTAAATTAACATGAATCTGTTTTTCCCAAGGCTTTGCTGTAGGACAGATTTTTTCGTCAACACGACTCGTATCATCACCCAAGCCGAGCCTCCTTGCTCTAACAGAGAAATGATTGAATAGAGAGTACTGAAACAACACGGCAACCACAATCACTGAAATGTATACACCATCCCATCCAAGATGTTGACCAAATGCATATGTCACTAGAATCAATCCAAGTGTATCTGCGATTGTGTCCCAATATCTTCCTACATGTGATGGCCTTTCCCTGATCCTTGCTAATTCACCATCTATCGCATCTACAACACCCTTTACCACAATTAGAAAACAACCTTCGATGATATATTCTTGTAAGATTAACCAAGCGCAGAAAATTGATAATAATAGATGAAAATTAGTAACCATTAACACACTAATTTTAGTTTCCTTTAGAATATTAGCAAATAAACGGGCAATTGGTCTTCCCCAATCGGACAAATCTTTCGCACCACTAATGTTGCCATATTTTCCAGAAGACATATTTTACCTCCATTAGAATATTTAGATTAGGGCATTCGTAATTGGCTTCTCATCACAATGGAAAAAGGTCATTAGAGCCCACCAAGTAATCATATCTAGGCTGTTAATCACATTAGCCACACCTGTATTTTCTTCACCATAGTCTTTACCTGTGGTATCCATCCATGCTTCCATCTCATCTAAGGTATCGCAGACTTGGTGATAACACCAATAACCATCAACAAGCCCTCCGAAACCAATAGTTACAACGTCTAAATTATCTTGGAAGCTAGCATGATCACTTCTTGCAGTAGTATCTTCGTAAACAATAATTTCTGGCCGATCCATATCTAACCAAACACTAGTTTTCCATGTATCTGCTGAATAATTAGTTCCTACCAGCGTTCCCATTTGTTCTTCTAAACCCAAAGCATCAGACCCAATCCAGTTAGAGAGTCCAACCATTCCGGGTTGATCTAATCGGTCGTGATTAGGTCCAGGGCCGATATACACTCTCATAGGCCATACTTCTGCATCCTTCGGATAACCATCTTCATCAATCATTGGATCAGGATCGCCATGAGGAGCTCCTCCTCCTCCTGGCCAATTTACGCCAGCCATATCTAGATTGATGTAATTAGTAATGGTAACATCAGGATTGTCTTCACCTACGTAGTACTCTGTCCAATAATCCGAACCTCTCTTACCGCCTTCTTCGCCAGACCAAAGACAGAAAACCATTGTTCGTCTACTTTCAAAGTTAGCCAGTGCTTTTGCAGTCTCCATTACCATTGAAGTTCCAGCTGTATTGTCATATGCTCCAACTCTAGTTCCATACGTTCTTTCACCAATGATATGAGGGTCAAGAAGTACTCCGTTGACAGGCGGTGCAACATCAAAATGTGCTCCAAAAACTAACCATTCATTTTGAACTTCTGTTCCCCATTTGTATGCACAAATATTGTATGCTTCAGGGTTCTGAGAACCTGTAATATCTGTAAATTCATACCTATGGCCAATTACTTCTAAACCAAAACCTGTCATTTCACTAATTAGATATTGGGCAGCATCTTCGTAAGCAGGATTTCCCTGACCTGCCCACCTATCGTAATAACCTTCTTTCCCATCTACAATATCAAAAGAATCAGTGGGGTCACTCATTTCAAATAATCGTTCGTATACACTTCTTCCATCAACTATTCCTGTAGAGTGAATACCGCCTTCATCTTTGGGTAGAGACATTGTCCGATTAATTGGTATGATTTTTACAATTACTGAACCACCAGTTTCCGAACTATGGTTTACAGTATCGAATGTACTATTTTCAGAAGCCGGAACTCTTTCAATTCCATTATTCGAATTATCTATATCTCCTCCTCTACTTATCCAAGTCATCCAAGATTCTCCTTGGTCGCGAATAGGCCAAAAGTCTCGTCCGAATTCCCCTATTATGACAACCATATTTTCAGTTCTTGGAGGTGCTAATATTGACAATGTAATCGAATCACCTTTTTCCAAATCAACAATTGTAGAGTTCTGAACATAATTATTACCATCTTCGATAATTAAGTAAGGAATAAAAACAGACATAGGACTAGAAGCAGATAATTCCATATTTTGGAAAAAACCTCCTTCCATAGACGCTATTCCAACTTCTAAATCACCCTCTCCAGGCGTATTTTCTGAATCAGCAAAACATCCAGTTAGTGGTGCTGACAACATCAGTAGCACAAGTAAACTGGCGACGCCGGTCCGTTCCATATTACCCGGAACCACAGCATCTTGTTGAACTAAACGGTTTCAAGAAACAGAATAATTATTCGGTGGTAAAGCTACCATGGCCTATAAATTGTGTTTTCTTAGGATCCTTCAATACTAATGCGAATATTCCGCCTAGCAGCAGGAAGAATATACCGCAGCAAGCTGTACCTATTCCTCCAGCGGTAGCAAAGATACCACCGAATGCCTCTCCAACTTCGTCAGCAAACACTTCCCACATTGGAACAAGCTCATAGTCTTCATTTGCCTCTATAGTGTATTCACCAGCAGTATAGTTCCATGACGAAATGGTAGCCATATGATACCATCCATCAGGATCATCTTCCCACCCATATGGTTTTTCACCATCTTCTTCACAGTTGATAGTCACATGATTTTCTCCAGATTCATCTGTCATAGTGAAAGTAAATTCATCACACCTCACATCGTCACTAACCATTACAATCATCTCTTCACTGAAAGAATAGGTTGTAACCCCTGCAGTTCCGCTAAAGTCACTTTTTTCCTCTACGTCCCAATCTCCAACATCACTTAGAGTCGAACCTCCACCAATTGTCAATGCAACTCCGCCCAATGTAATTAACAATCCAAGTCCAAGAAAAATTTTCCCCGCTATGTGCATAAAGTATCTACATGTACTTGCAGTTATAAGTTAGACTGATTTTTCCTTTATATGGCTCTAGATTCTGATATAACTATTTAGTATCAACCACTATCTTAGAGTCAGAGGGAAGGATATGAGCGACATAGTTAGAAGAAAAGACAGTATTACACAGGATTTTGAGAAAAAAACATTGAATGGTTTCATTGGAATATTCCTACACATAATTGTCCTTGGTTTTGTTAACTTGCTATTGATGATATTGTTGGGAGCGGGAGAGATTATCGGGGGCCTTGCTTTTTTGGTTATAATTTTCACAGGACCTGTTTGGCTTATTTATTGGAATAGCTACATTATCATTGGACCAAATGAAGCAGCGACTGTACAGTTCTTTGGTAAATATTCTGGAACCGTAAATAAAGAAGGTTTTCATTTTTTCCTAAATCCCTTTTACCATAAACAAAAAATTTCTTTACGTATAAGGAATTTTGAATCGGCTAGATTGAAAGTTAATGATGTTAATGCTAATCCAATTGATATTGGTGCAGTAGTAGTTTGGAGAGTTTTTGATGCTGCAGAAGCACTTTTCGAAGTAGATCACTATGATCATTATGTACAGATTCAGAGTGAGGCAGCACTTCGTGCAATGGCAACAGCTTATCCATATGACATAATTGAAGACAAAGATATTGGAGGAATTTCCTTATCCAGTCATCAGGAAGAAATTGCTGAACTTCTTCAGGCATCAGTTGAAGATAGACTTAAACAAGCAGGAATCGAGGTTCTTGAAGCTAGAATAAGCCATCTTGCTTACTCTCAAGAAATTGCACAAGCAATGCTACGCCGCCAACAGGCTAGCGCAGTAGTGGCAGCAAGAACAGAGATAGTCAAGGGCGCAGTAGGTATGGTCGAAGAAGCATTAGCACAACTCAGCTCAAAGAAAATCATCGAATTGGACGAAGATAAAAAAGCCACTATGGTAAGTAATTTACTAGTCGTTCTTTGTTCTGAAACTGATACTACTCCAGTAGTTAATACTGGAACAATATACTAGAAGTTTATTCAATGCTAGCAGGCATCGAAGAGTGATGCAAATTGATGCGCAACTTTCCTTCTGAATCCACGATATAACCAAAGGAATACTCTACTTTGACCTCTTCTTCTATTGAATTTGTGAAAAAATAGTTGCCCATTGCCATAGCCGTTACTCCATTAATAATGACATTTTCATTCTCGAATCGTACCTTTTTCCAGCCTTTAATTGCGAATCCTTTGTCTTCAGGACACGCTCCGTTTCCTGCAACGAAATATGATAGGGCACCTTCGAAGGTTGGACGAAATTGTTTCTCAATAGCGAATGTAGGTTTGAACAAGACAGGAGAAATATCGTATGCATACAGTGATTCGACGTGTAAACGCCCACGTCCGATATAATCTCCTTCAGAACTATGTGCCGCAGCGATAGCAACAACACCTTCTCCCCATTCTTTCTGAGCATTCTCTACATCAGCGACAGTCACCATTATTCATTCCTCAAGGGCATGATTTATGATTATTACACTGGCACAACAAATTAAATTTAGATATTAGTTATGGTGCAGAGGGCAGGATTTGAACCTGCGAAGCACTACGCACTGGGACCTCATCCCAGCCCCTTTGACCGCTCGGGTACCTCTGCTTTATAATCGTCGAAATCTCTAACATATATCAGAATGGTGAAACAAAGAGCAAGTGATTACCAGACGTCTAAACCATACTTTTGGGCTAGGGGAACTTCCTCTCCAGTCTTTGCATAATAGTACATTGAGGCTCTATTGACTGCATCGCAAGCAGTAAAGAAAAGAGAAGATAATGTTATACCTGCGACGATTATTATGAAGCCTAGAGCAAATCCTATTTCTCCTAGTAACAAGAGGGGTAAACAAATAATAATAATAAATAATATCACTAAGAAATTAATGATTCCAGTACCTATGCTTGCAACAATATTCTCTCCCCAAGTTTTCGCAAATAACTCTGGGCTTTCTTTCATACTTTCGAATACTCCATTTTTTTCTAGAACAATAATTGGGATTACAAAGAAAGTGGTCATCCACCATGCAAATTGTATTAAACTCGCTATAATCCTTCCTAGAATTGACACAATAATATTATCAGAGGACTTCATACCTTCAAAGAAATTAATTATTAACCCAACAGTACCAGAAATAAGTCCCCAAGCAAATATTTGCGGTAAGCATTTCATCGCTTGCTTAATCCCATATGAAAAACTAGGGTTTCTCCCCGTAGTTAATCTCTCATATGCGCTAGCAACTATAGCTGCATTCCAAAATACAACAATTATAGATACTATAAAGTAACTTAGAAAGGTACCTAATGCAACTCCTCCTTCGAAACCTTCGTCATTTCCGATGACAAAACCCAAACCTCCAGTAAGAGTTAATACCGCTCCAAAACTTAGAATTGACATTATAGCCGAAAATAATACGTAAAAAATCAATTCAGGATCTGCTTTCACTACATGGATTCCGAGTTTTGTAATTCTCCACCCTCTTCCGATCCGATTCTTAAATCCATATTTTCCAGTAAAGTCCCCTGCTATTCCATGCCCTGAATGCAACATGTTCCTTGGTTATCTCAGTGATTATTCAAACTTGCTACAGCAATTTACTCAAGGCATCTCTCTCAAACATCTTCAAGATAAACTGCATCACCTACAGAAACAGTCCCCTCTTCTATGACCGAGGCGGACCAGCGAGACCAACCTTGATTTTTATTTTGATCTATCCTGGAGAATTTATTGTTGATGAATGAATCTCCTATTTTACTACAAGGAGCACAAGGCTCGCTCAGTCGGATCACGGCAGACCCAAGCCCGATATTCATACCAATCTTCAGTTTTGTCCAATCCATTCCTTTGATAGTGAAATTCTCTCCTGCAGTCCCAACGTCGATAGGATGCCCCTCTTCCTGAAGCTGCAGTATCCTCTCCAGAGAGAATAACGACACGGCCCTTCTACTATCTCCATTTTTTCTTTCCATCCTAAATCTATTGAGATCTCCTTCGAGTCCTTCGAATTTGACAAATACCTTTTTGAGAGGAAGTTTCGGAACTCCTCCCAAATCACTGATATTAATTGAATGTATAATTGACACAATTAATCCTAGAGGTTTAGACATTTAATTGCTGCTGATCTGCAAGAATCTAATTTTCTATTTTTCATGAAATAATTTTTTAATTAATTTATAGTCTAAATCATATTTTGATTCCATGGATTCGATACCCAAAGCCATATCCTTCCGTCGCAAATACCTAGATAATTTCCTAATTTCAAGTTTTTTCAGCATATTAATAACTTTCCAATAATCTCCAAAAGTTGCATGCTGTTGAATAGAATCTTTTTTTATCCATCCAAAAATCTCGTTTAACTCTGAAAACAGACTCATATGGGATTTATTTGTACTGAGTACTAAATCAAATTCTAACAATATTTTTTCTGCAGAACGATACTCATTTTCACCAATATCTACAAGAGGCAATTGTTCACTATTTGAGAAAATTCTCGTATAATAATTATCTGACATGTAAATATTAGGTTTTTCAATAAATTTTTCAAGGGAAGTACAATCGGTATATCCTGAATAATAATCATAATTGAAGTTTGAAACACTTCTTCTCAAAGGATCTCTTAAGCATGTAATCAAAAAAACTCTGGGATCTTTAATTAAAATATTAAAATTAGGGGACCCCTGCTCTGTTGCTATAAAAGTCACACCATTTGTTTCACATTCATCTATGAAATTAGTTAATTCTTTTTCATCATATTCCCATAAAGAAATTACAACCCCATCCTCTGTTTTAGGATTCCCATTTCCATGTTTGTCATAAAGAACTTCTCCATTTTGTATCGCCATATTGACAATTAATGTTCCAGCGGACTTATGTAGATGTTGAAACCAAATCAATCGATAATCATCTTCCACGTCATTGCCTATACGGCCGCACTTTTGATACAGTCGGTTCTTTCCGCACATATTGGAGCAGCTCAGCCAAAACAGAAAGGAGGGCCAATAATGAACGAAGTAGACGGATTAATCGTAGGGGTGCCTAAAGCAGGAACAACTTGGCTTGCTAATATTTTATCTCAAAATCCAGATATAATTCTCTCGGACCCCAAAGAACCCAATATTATTGCATCGCATCAAGGTACTTTTGGAAGAGATATTAAAGACCCCGATTGGCTAAAGTACAATTCTTGTTTTAACGGTAAAGGATTTAGAATAGATGCCTCAGTTCATACTTTTTCATGTCCGTTATCCCCCGCTCGCATACATTCCAGAATACCAAATATTAAGTTGATATTATGCCTTAGAGAACCAGTATCGAGGGCAGTTAGCCACTGGAAAATGGTTATAGATACAGAGGCGGATATCCGTAATGGTACGGATTGGAGTGATTTTTCCACTGCTTGGTTGGATAATAGACTGAGCGATGATTCCCTTTATGGTAAATCAATGCAGAGATGGTTAGAGTATTTCTCATTAGATCAATTCTTAATCATCGATAGTCAAAGGATGAGAGATGAACCAGAAAAAGTATTAATTGAAATTAATAATTTTCTCATGATTACGCCTTATCAATATGAAACATCAACATCTAAACATGCAAATAGTGCTTCATCAAGAGGGCCAATAACAATTATTGGAAAGTCTGTAAGATTATTTTTTTCATTAGTGCCTAAAATTATTAAAAACCCAATTGTCAAGTCATTACAAAGAAGAGATCTTAATATTTATCGAATTCCACTGATGAGTAAAAGAGCAAAGGTAGTTAGCGTAGGTCCCGAACATTATTCTACTTGTGCTAATAGAATCCATTCAGATTTAGAAGTTTTTAAATCCTTAACTAATTTTGATACGAAATCATGGTTAGAATTGTTCTCTTTTAATCAAGACTGATTTTTCTAATTATAGCCTTTACAAAAGCATGTGACCAAAGTATTAGTGATTCATAAACTGTTAGTGGGATAACTCCCTCTGTTTGCTTTTTCCGCAACTCCTTTCGATTAATACGCCAGCCTCCATTGAATATGTTTGTTATCGAAATCGAGGCGGCAGCAACCTCAACATATTTTTTGGGATCACATCTGTATAGAAGTTGTTCACTATCGTATGCCACTCTAGCCACTCCTCCTCTATCTGGGTGATGTACTACACATTTAGATGACCATTTTATTGTGTAGCCCGAATTTATTACCCTCCATGCCAAATCTGTATCCTCTCTATGAATATAGTATCTCTCATCAAAACCTCCAATTTCTTCTAATACAGAACGTCTAAATGCCATATTAGCGGTCTTGAAACGATTCCATTTATCGTTTTTCTTCGGGTTCATATCCGATAATCGACCATCAATTTCAATAGTAGTTACAAAACCCTCCATACCATGAACATTTTCATTTTCAAAGTGTTTTTGTATTGAAGCAATCCAATCTTTTGAAGGAACACAGTCGTCATCGGTAAACGCTACAATAGGCGCCGAACCTTTCGACAAACCAACATTCCTTGACCACCCAGGGCCTTTATCAGTAGTAGAATCATCAACAACTTCTATAGAAACCGGTGCTACAGTTTGATTTTCAAGTGCTTTCAAACATCTTGCCAAAGCCTCTGGTCGGTTAAATGTTGGAACTACCACATCGACCCCCGTCTGCATAATCTTCGGACAAGTCACTGACTAAAGACTATTGAGGCATTAATTCAATAACAAATACGTTATCGTAGATTCATGATTGACATCGCTTCTCTAATATTGGCAGGATTTCAAGATAACCTTGTTTCAGCTTTTGGTACTTCTCTTGGCTGGATAATAGGGCATATGGTTGTGATATTTTTGGCCTTATCAATAATATGGGTCATTCAAAATAGAAACCATATCGCCAAAGAGTCCGGATGGGGATATCCAAATTTAATGGATATCTCTGTATTTGTACTATTGACTGTTACTCAATACCTTGTTTATGTGAATTTACTTGAGTTTCCAAACACAGCTTCATGGGGCCTAGCGATATTTTGGACATTCACACTAAGATGGCATGTATTGGTCTTAGAGTAAGACATCATTCGTATTCCCGGCCCTTTCTTCGGTAGTAGATTAATCCAACTATAATTAATAGAATTATTCCGACAGAACCTCCAATAACAGGTAATTGTTCTTCCGTGAGTCCTAGTTGTTCAACAATCGACTGATTTCCTCCCAATTCGATTCCGAGGCCAGCGTTTCTCTTCTTGATTTTTATGTCAACCTTGTTAGAATTTGGACAAGAATTTGGCCTAATCTCGCCCACTTCAATGATTACTATACATCCTTTCCAATCACTATCCAAATTGTCCGGTGTACCTATTCTGAAATTACAATTTTCACCTGTATCTCCTACTTCAATATCAACTTCACAATTTCCACCTATATTTTCAAAACCACTCGGCCAAGAAGACGAACCCATGTTTTCCTTAATAAGATGAATCTGATAACTTACTTTTCCATTCTTATTACTATTACAATTTATAGCAGCAGAAATAGAGATTTCATCACCACCATCAAATGTTCCTCCTCCTTGACCAATCTCAGATTCACAGTTCATATATTCAATAATAGTAATTATTATTTCTTCCGAATCAGAAGGGCCTAGAGGATATGGTAAACCATTCACTTGATTTACTGTGGCAGTAACATTAACTTCCATTTCTCCAGGCTCCTCTGCTTCATCAGATCTGAATAATACGTCAAATTCAAGACTTTCTCCTGCAGCCACAGTCATAGATTCAGGAGCTGAACTATCTAATTCTCCCGCTTGTACTTGTATTGTCACTTGCTCAGAAAACATACTAGGATTTTCTACAATACATTCTATGATAACGTTTCTAGTTACAGACCCAGAATCAATCTCTCCCTCATCTTCACATGTAATAATAATCTCAGGCAATAATTGTGCTGAAACAGGCGTAATGGAATTCAGCATAGCCGCCAAGATTAGCATAGTACAAACAACGCTAACTATCCTTGACATAACACAACGGGACCGCCAATTACGGATAGAATTATTCCTTAGTTAATACAATAATTCATTAAATTACCATTCAAAGGATTCATGACAGCCCTTAGTTTCCATTAGGGTATGAGTGATGGGGCGGGACAACCTCCGGTTGTAATCGTGCCAGAACAAACCAACATCACTAGTGGGACAGCAGTGCAGGAGAAACTAATCACAGCGGCAAGAGTTTTTTCAGATTTATTAAAACCAACATTTGGCCCAAAGGGCTTGGATAAGATGCTTTACAAGTCTAATGGAACTACTGCAGTGACAAATGATGGAGCCAAAATTGTAGCAGAATTATTAGTCAAACATCCGGCAGCTAAAATGATGGTTTCTATGGCTAATTCTCAAGAGGAAAACTGTGGTGATGGAGTTACGACTACTATGCTTCTTTGTGGAAGCCTTCTTCAAGAAGGAAATAATCTTCTAAAGAAAGGCCTACATCCATTGACATTAGTTGATGGTTTTCGTAAATCTCTTGAAATCGCCAAAGAGCAAATAAATTCAGATGCGTTAAAGATTGATAACGAAAAATTATTGTTGGTTGCTGAAACAGCACTAACTGGCAAAGGAACAGAAGGTGCTTTAGACTTATTTTCATCTATTATTGTAGAATCTTTGACATCAATTTCTGAGGTACAAACAATTCCTAGAGCTGAGAATATTGCTATGTTCAAATCTAATATAGGAAATATTCATGATTCTCGAATAATATATGGGGTCGCTTTCCGCCGAAGAGTTTTGATGGACAGTTTGCCGAATAAACTTTCAGACGTTAAGGTAGCCATAATTTCAGGTGATATCAAAATTAGAAAGATGACTCGTACCGCTGAGATTCAAATCAAATCAGCCAACCAATTAGAGGCATTTGTAGACGCCGAGCAAGATAGAAAGAATAGTATTTCACAATCACTGATTGATAGCGGAGCCTCTTTAGTTCTGTGCGGCGGAGAAATAGATCGCGATATCCTACATAATCTGGCCGATAATAATATTCTTGCCATAGGAGAGCTCGACTCCTCAGAAGTTGAAAATTCTGCATCTGCAACAGGCGCAAAAATCGTAGATTCTATAGCCGACATTGAAAGTAAAGATTTAGGTTTTTGTGGGACGGTTCTTTGGGAAAGGAATGAAGCAAGCGACATGGTAGAAGATATCATTAGAATCGATGGATGTAAAAAACCAGGCTTAGTTACTATAGAGGTAGGCGGCGCAGGAGAGATAGCGACAGAGGAAATAATCAGAGGACTACATGATGGACTCAGAGCAGTGTCACTAGCAATTGAAGATCAAGAAATCCTTCCAGGTGGAGGAGCAATTCACAGTAGGATAGCTCATGCAGTTCGTTCTTCCTCTGAATCAGAACCAGGACGTGCACGTTTGGCTATGGAAGCGTTTTCTAGAGCGATGGAAACAATTCCGGGAACACTCGTAGAAAATTCGGGTAATGATACACTCGATAGTATCCTTGAATTGAGAACGGCAACCCGAAATCAAGAATACTTTATGGGAATTGATGAGAAAGGAAAAATATCAGTTATTGATAGAGCATGGCATCCACGTACAGTAATCACGGAATCATTACAATTAGCATGTGAGACGACAATTGGAATGCTAAGAATCGACCAAGTAATTTCCTCTCGGGGCGATTGAAAGAACTTCTTACAAACACTTCAAGTCCTATGCTCCTACGCCTTGATATGGTAGCACCACGCGCCCTACTAAGTGTCTGGGAAAAATCAGGAATCGAACCCCTTGCAATCTCATTATCGGAAATGGGTTGGGAAATTTTATCGACGGGAGGGACATCTCGAAAACTTAGGGAAGCAGGAGTTAATGTAATCGATGTTAGCGAGGCAACAGGGCACCCAGAATGTTTTGATGGGAGAGTCAAAACCCTCCATCCAGCAGTCCATGGCGGAATTTTAGTAAGAAGAGATAGAGAAGATGATATGAAAACACTGAACGAATTAAATTACTCAACGATTGATTTAGTCTGTGTAAATCTTTACCCTTTCGAATCAGTAGCCGCAAAAGACCCTCCTGTATCCGATCCAGAATTAATTGAGATGATTGATATCGGAGGCCCAACAATGATTCGTTCAGCCGCTAAAAATCATAAAGATGTCTTAGTTTTAACCAGTGATAGCCAATATCAAATGGTAATCGATGCTCTGACAGAGACAGGGGGCGACCCATCTCGAATTAGCTCCGAAATCAAACAACAATTATCTCTAGAAGCGTTCCAATGTACAGCAGCTTATGACGCTGCAGTAAGTACTGAATTAGATAGACGATTTATTGGTGGAGATACTCCAAGCCGACTCCATTTAGCTTCAGAGGAAGGTACTTCTTTGAGATATGGAGAAAATCCTCACCAACCAGCCTCTTTCTATCCTGCATCATCCGCTTCTGGGCTCAATGGTTTGGCAGCAGCCATCCAGCATGGAGGGAAAGCCCTATCTTTCAATAATTATTTAGATTTAGATGGAGCATTGAGAATAGCCCGAGGATTATTGAAAGACATGGAAGGAAAAAGGAATCATGGATGTGTAATAATCAAGCATACAAATCCTTGTGGAGTGGCTATAGATTCAACACAAAAAAATGCTTGGAAAAATGCCTTAGCTAGCGATTCAGAAAGTGCATTTGGGTGCGTAGTAGCTTTCACATCATTAGTCGAAAAGGAAACTGCAGAAGAAATTGGAGGTCATTTTTTAGAATGTATAATTGCACCTGGCTTTAGTGAAGAAGCTTTAGAAATTTTATCTTTGAAGAAGAATCGAAGAATGCTTACACTTTCCAAGTTCCTACCTAGAGATGACGAACTCCGAATCAGGCAATTAGACGGCGGATGGGTTGCTCAAATCCAAGGTCCTCCGAGTGTCGATTGGGACTCTATTAAATGCGTTACAAAAACTAAAGGAACTCCGGAATCAATATTATTAGCAAGATTTGGCTCAACAGTCCTTTCTGAGGTTAAATCAAATTCAGTAGTTTTGGTTGCTCAAACAAATACAGGATTTACAACAGTAGGTGTTGGCCCCGGGCAGACTAGTCGAGTTGAAGCTGTAAGAATTGCAGCAAGAAGGGCGGGAGATAGGGCAGTAGGTTCCATGATGGTCTCCGATGCATTTTTCCCTTTCCGAGATGGTATCGATACCGCAAATGAGATCGGTGTGGCTACAGTGGTACAACCCGGGGGCTCAATTAGAGACCAAGAGTGCATAGATGCTGCAGATGAACATGGAATCTCCATGTTTTTCACCGGCCAAAGATTATTCTTACACTAAGAATTCAACAATTTCTCTTAAATTAAGAAAATTAAATTTCAAAATTATATGGAAAGATACAAGTATACTTAAGTCAAAAATACAAAAGTAAACAGACATTCATTAGTCAATTATTTCAACGTGTAATAATGCACGCAGGACACATACTATCATTTCTAATTGGCTTATACGCATCTTTCGCTGTCACAGTGATGAGTGTTACGCCATTATTAGGTTGAACAACTATACTCAATAATCTCCTAAGAGTATAATATTCCATACCCAAACAACACGCCCCCCAATCGCAGTCTTCACTAAAGAGCAGAACTGTTGATTCTTCGTGATTCGTTCTTTCCGATTCTTCTATTATTGCTTCTGTCAATACATTCATGAGCTCCTTTTGGATATAGTACTAGATGACATAATCTCACACTTACCTTACCCTGTTTGATAGCTCTGCGCATAGAAAAAGACATCATCTTACTACCTCTGCCATATTTATGCAGGAACTCCTCCTAATTTCTATTGGAGCCTTTATTGCTGCTGCTCTGACAGTACCTGCAGGTTTTGGGCTTTCGACATTATTGACTCCCTTGGTTTTATTCGTTTTACCAGTCCATGAAGCGGTTGCTGTCGTGGCAATAGTTCATTGCGCCCATAATGCAGGAAAGTTTCTTTCACTTCGGGAATCAGTTGATTTTACCGCATTTAGGAGATATGGCGTTTGGTTGGTAGTCGGCGCAATTATAGGAGCTTTACTTCAAAATCAGGTTCCGGGAGACCCTCTACTATTGCTAGTTGGCATGTTTCTAATCATACTGCCAATTCTCTCAATTAGTGAAAGATGGACAGGATATAAAATTCCCGAAGCTAATGATCAGATAGGAGGGTTTGGCTCAGGATTTATGGGTGGACTATCTGGTCATCAGGGAGCATTAAGAGCGATGTTTCTGACAAGACGATTACCCGATAAAATGGCTTACGCAGCAACTGCTAGCGTACTTGCCCTCTGTGTTGATTTATCTAGAATACCAGTCTATATATTCTTTAGAAGTGATGAAATAGTCAATCATTTAACTCTAACAACGGTTCTTGTTATATCTGCACTAATTGGCGTCAGTGTGGGTAAAAGATGGCTCCAGTCGTTAAAATCATCCCAAATTCACAACATGGTAATGTTCGGTATAATTTCTAGTGGGATATTCTATATTATGGAAGCCTTAAACTAACCATTTCTCTTGTGTTTTAGAGCTTTTACTAATTCATCCAAAGTCTCAAAAATTATTGTTACAACACTAATGTGGTCACAGTCTTGACATATGAAACGCTTCCCAGTTTCATAGCCCATATAAGGTACAATACGTGGACTGAAGCAGTTTGAACAAACTTCAATATTTTTCAATTCCTTATCTTTACTCATTTTCATCAGACCTATTCATTAGATTGTCTAAATAGTCTGACTGCAGCTATTTTCTTTTGTATATTTGATTCAATTAGACTACATATTTCCTCTACATTTTCTGCTTTCAAAGATAATGTTTGACCCTCAATAGAATCCAAGATTAATGCCGCTAATTTCCATAACGATTTTACTTCTGGGATTGGAAACATATTATTCACTTCATTATCAATATCAAGATCTGTAACTTCCATTTCGTTAATTTCAGCGATTATTTCAATATATGATTTCCAAAGTGAAAGAATGTAATTCCATCGTTCATTATTAATTTCTCCTGTGAGTTCTGGCACAATTTCCACAATTCCTCTGACGTATAGTTTCCCTTTTGGACACTCATCGATGTATTCTCCAACCAGTTCATCGACTGATGGAAATATACTATTGAAAAATTCTGGCTCCAAAGCTGGTTCAATAAGTGAATTAATACGAAATCTTTTACCTCCATTAGCTAAGTATAGTAAATTTGAACCTTGTTCTTGAAATTGATCAATTTCTACTAGTACTCCAACATCATAAGGTACTGATACACCATTTAATTCAGGCATTGATAGATTTGAAATTACATGACCATAGGGTAATCCATCTAATACAATATCATCAAGCATTTGTTTATACCTTGGTTCAAACACCCTCATCATCATTTGATCTTCCGGCAGAAGAAACGTATCTAACGTGAATAAAGGCACAATAGTCTCTCCTTCTTTCAATTCAGGGATATTACTTGAATTAAAAATTTCCATTTTCCGCCCTCCTGCTAACAATTGCCCCTGTAATCAACGAAGTAAGAAGTAATATTGCGGAGAAACCGGGTACAGATTTCTCCTCTTCTTCTACTTCTTCTTCAGTTACTATTAATGGATTAACTATGATTTTTCCAACCATATTAGCCGACTCATGGGGTTCACAAACAAAATCATAGGTTCCATTTGTTCCAACTTCGAATTTAAATGAATAATCGACATCTCTTTCAGGGTCCCCAGAATCAAAGATACCATTTTTTTCTACTGCGTTGTGGGCTAAAAGTTGTCCCTGCCAGAAGAAACGAACAGTATCTCCTTCAGTAATTGTTACTTCTGATGGCGAAAATTGTAAATTTGTACTATCCACAGTAATTATAACTTCTTCTTCAAGAACAACACTTTCTCCTTCTTCTGATATTACTGGGGTACTAATAGTAGTACCTAATAAAAACAAGAATAGCAAAACGTAAGTCAAAAAGACCGGTTTCATATATACTGAGATTAGAATTGACGTATGAAGTAATGTTTTATTATTTCTGTGAAAATTTCATTCTCGAGTCTTAACTTTCATTCCGACATACCAAATACCAATTAATCCC